>ENA-ORUR01000129-ORUR01000129.1-human-gut-metagenome-genome-assembly--contig:-NODE-129-length-63524-cov-63.1424_pt1 | contig 63524 bp, 52 predicted proteins | sample MGYA00242086_ERZ509223 | MGnify/ENA primary metagenome ERZ509223 (study PRJEB26280, sample SAMEA2338820) | human gut metagenome | biome: human gut; feature: human-associated habitat; material: faeces... | reverse complement strand
CAATAACGACGATAATCAATAGCCTCATCCAAAACCTGCTTCATAGTCTTATTCGGATGCAGTTCGTAAACCACCGTTTGAATCGTATCAGTCATTCTTATCACCGCCTTTCAAGCTGGGATCCGTCTCAATCTGTTTTTCATAGCGACGTAAGCCACATAAGCGACTGGAAAACACATGGATAATACTGGTCAGATCGTCAACCAATTCTTTGCAGTTCTGCAGCTTGGCTAACCTTATAAATTTTGCTCAAAATAGATTTACCTCACTTTAGTAAGTTAAATCTATCATAATATATTTGAATGCTTTTAGTTATATTGGTTACATTTTTAATAATTAGCAATTAACCATTACCCTTAACCTTGTGCAACGCCAATTATATAACATTCCCAAATTGAAAGATATTATAATTTCAGCCAGCCAATCATTCATTGATAAACAGTGGCAACCCCAGTAGTCGAAAACGTCTGGATGCCATCAACCAACAGCCGTCTGTTAATTTTTGCAGTTGCCTAAATAGTGTTTTGATACGATCGGATTCATTAATCCCATCAGTATTCACTACACAGTCACCGAAGCTCACCTGACTATGGCCTGTCAGCTACCAGCAGCTAAAGTCGATGGCTGGTGAGCAGACGCAGTTACTGAGAACCTTATCGCAACCTGGGCTAGTTCAGTTTTATCATGCAAATAAAAAGGACCTGGCAGATCAGCTGCCAGATCCTAGCTATTTTGAAAAATCAGCTTTCAAATGGTCAGCTATTAGATTTCTGGATAGCTTTCCATTTTAACGTTGAGTTTCTTATTGTTTTCATCGGTCTTAATAACCATGACGTCACAGTCGGCTTGACGAATTACGTAAGCAGCCGTAGAACCAACGATCATCCGACCAATCATGTTCAAGCCCGTGGCCCCAACCAAGATCAGGTCAACATCATGTTCTTTGGCATATCCTTCCGTCAGTTCCATCTTGGCGTTGCCGATCTTGACATCAGTTACGACATCACTGACCCCAGCAGCTTCGGCCTTCTTCTTCATCTCGGCCAGTTCCTTGGTCATTTCATCCGTAGCTTTCTTGTAGATGTCACGATCAACGAATCCATAGCCAACCGTGCTCGTGTTTGGATAGCGTTCACCGTTGACGATGCTCAACAGATGCAGCTTGGCGTTATTGCGCTTAGCAATGTCGATAGCTTTTTGAACCGCCATCTTGGATTGTTCGGAGCCATCAACACCAACTAACAAGTTCTTGTATTCACTCATTATTGCCACCTCCAGAAAACAACCTTATTAAGAAAATCTACATTGGTTTTCCTTGTTATTATTTTACCACGAAAACGGTTTCTTGAACAATATGTTTTCTTTATTCAACTACTAAGTCGTGGATTGCCTGCATATAGATGGCCATTGACTTGATCAGATCATCAACCGGCTGAAATTCATTTGGCTGGTGCATCGTGTTTGGCGTATCCGGCATCAAAGCACCAAATGCTACCCCACGACTCATCAAGCGACCGTAAGTACCACCGCCAACGACTTCAGCTTGGGCAGTCTGATCGCCAGTCTGGTCAACGTAGGCCTTGAGGAGCGTGGTAACGATTGGATCATCGGCGTCAACATAGTGCGGCACCTCGCCTTGAGTGCGTGAAATGGCAAAATTGTGATCAGCTGCGACCGGCTTGATGCGGTTTAAGATCTCGTCAGCCGTGATTCCCTCTGGATAGCGGAAGTTCATATCAATGTGTCCGCCAGCCTGCTGATCAAACTTCAAGATGCCGGCATTCATCGTCATCTCGCCCATTTTATCCGTGGCAAAGGCGGCATTGAAATGATTGACGCGCGTATCCAGATGCAGATAGCTGGCCAAAAAGTAGATAAAGTCGCCAGCATGCCCCCGAATATCAAACTGCTTTAAAAACGTTGCCAGATAGGTCCCGGCATTGATGCCTTTTTCAGGTTCCATTCCATGAGCAGCCTTGCCAACCACGGTTAATTTAATTCCGTCAGCATCGCTTTCAATACTCCCGGTAATCGGATTCTCATCCAAGAAATCGGTAAACGCAGTCGCCACGGCTTCATTGTCCACGGCTTCAATCGTGGCTTCAGCATCGCGCGGCACCATGTTAAAGCGCAGACCAGAATCAAAGTGCTTTAAGACTACTTCGCCTTCATTGCCGCCATCAATATCCAAGAGCAGTGAAACCTGTCCTTTTTCACCATTGATCAGCGGAAATTCAGCGTCTGGCGAGAAGCCATAGGTCGGCGCCGGCTCCACTTCAAAGTAGCGCTTCATTCCTGTCCAGTCGTTTTCTTCATCGGTACCAACGATAAAGCGTACCTTCTGCTTAAAGACGGCACCATGATCCTTCAAGTACTTTAAGGCATAGTAGGCAGCCATTCCCGGGCCCTTGTCATCGGAAACGCCGCGGCCATACAGATTGCCGTCCTTGATCACTGGGTTAAATGGATCGGTCTCCCAGCCTTTTCCTGCCGGCATGACATCCAGGTGGGCCAGGATTGCCAAGGTCTCGTCGCCTTCACCCCATTCGGCAAAGCCAGCCACGTTATCGATATTTTTAACGCGGAAGCCATCCTGCTCAGCCATTTCCAAGAAAGCTTTCAATGCCTGGGCTGGGGCAGGGCCAAGCGGATATTCCGGTGTGGCTTCATCATCATTGCGCACGCTGGGAATCTTGATCAGCGTGGTCAAATCGTTAAGATATTCTTCTTTTTGAGATTGTGCGGCTTTTAACCAATCCGTCATAAAAAAAACCTCCAATGTTAGTCAAATTCCTAGATTTAATGATAACATTATTTGGGTTGATTTACGGATCAATCGTCAGTGGATTTTATTGGATTAAATAAAGGGAGTATCAAATATGCAAAACTTGGATGAGTCAATTCTGCAAAAAGTCATTAAAGCCCGCCCACAGGAAAGCTTTAAAGGAACTTTTGGCAAGATCGTGCTGGTCGGCGGCAACGAGAATTTCGGTGGTGCCATCATCATGGCCGCAACCGCAGCAGTCTATGGCGGGACTGGTTTGGTTACGGCTGCGACCGACCCAGCCAACTCGGCAGCTCTGCATGCTCAGCTGCCAGAAGCCATGTTTGCCGATTTTAATGACGATCAGCTGGTTGGCGACCTGATCGTAGCGGCCGATACGGTGGTCGTTGGCCCTGGTCTAGGCGATAACGCGCAAAGCCTGCACATTCTTAAAAACGTTTTTGAATACGTGCACGATGGTCAGACCTTGGTAATTGACGGCTCAGCAATCACCTTGATGGCCCGGGAAAATCTGAAACAGCCAGCCTGCCAGATCAGTGTCATCTACACGCCACATCAAATGGAATGGCAGCGGCTTTCAGGAATCAAGATTGCCGATCAGTCCGTTGAAAACAATCAAAAAGCCGTTCAGAAGCTGAATGCGACCGTTGTCTTGAAAAAGCACCATACCGAAATCTATCATGATGACCAGGTCTTTAAGCTGCCAATCGGTTCTGCCGCGCAGGCTGTCGGTGGGATGGGCGATACGCTGGCCGGAATGGTCGGCTCGTTTACGGCTGAATTCAAGGATGCCGGTTTGGACGCGGTATTGGCCGCCGTTTACGCGCACAGTGCCGTGGCTGATCAGATCGCGGAAAATCAATATATCGTTTTGCCTCACCAAATCAGTCATGCCCTGCCTGCCTTTATGAAAAAGGTTGCCGCGCAGGATTCCAAAACGCATATTGGATTTATGGACTAAACAATAAAACCATGACGTCTCCTGAGCGTCATGGTTTTTTGATGGTCGAATTTGATTGCTTAAGCGGCAAATAAGTCATTGACCGCTATACTAATCTGCTTGGGCGTCAGATTATCCTGAACGATCTGACCCTTGGCGCGCAGTTCCAGCTTGGCGTCTTGCGGCTGTTCAGCCAGTTTGGTTAGATCGACTTCATGGTTGTCAGTGTCCGTAACGTCGAAATGAGACTTCTTCATCTGGTTAATCGTAGTTTCTTTGATTTCCATAATAAAATCAGCCTTCCTTTCTTGTTTACGACTACGTTTTAGCACGTCTCAATCATCTTGTTAAATATTTTGACCTTTTTTGACCAACAATCTTGGCAGTAAAAAAGCCCGTCCCAAAACTGAGACGAGCAGATTGATTTAATTCATATGCAGCCGTTCGCGCAAAAGATCAGCCCGCGCGCCCAGCAAATGATCAGCCAGTCGTGACTTCAGTGCCAGGTAAGCATAAATGACACCACCAACGGCTACCCCAAGGATCAAAAGGAAAAACGCGGCATAGCGGCCATGCGGATTAACCAGATACCCCAGGCCGAACATCACCAGCTTGGTAACCACAAACATGACCAGAGAAAAGGCCAGAATCTGATTGGTTGGCTTAGCCATTTCTTCAAAGTGCAGACCAAATTCCATATTAAACGAATGCAAAATCAAGTAGTTCATCACCACCATAGCCAGGGCCGTTGCCAATAGCGGGCCCATGCCTTTTAAAAGCCAGATGCATGGGAACTGCAAAATCAGCTTGATGATCATGCCGACTCCCAAAATTTTCATCATCTTGCGGTTTTCTGAAATCCCCTGCATCATCGCGGCCGCCACACTGTAAAGTCCCATGGCAATCGAGGCAAACGCCGCAAATTCCAAAATTACGATCCCAGCTTGATTATAACGATAAAAAACCGTGTAGACTTGCGGTGCTATGGCAACCAGTCCCAAGGAGGCCGGCACCATGATAAAGTAGAACAGCTCCAGTGCGTTTTCAATCTGCGTACGCATGCCTTCCTGATCATTTTTAGCGCGTGCATGAGCCAGCAGCGGAATCACCGTTGTTGCCATGGCCGTAGCCACCGCAATGATGATCATGTAAAGCTTGTTGGCATTAAAGCTGAACATGGCATAGACCGTATTCATTTGATAGTAGGTAAAGTGGCCAACCAATGGCATCATCTTAAAGAAGGTATATTGGTCAATCAGTTGGAAGATCGTGATCCCTGATTCAATCACGATAAACGGGATGGCTTGATAAACGATCTTGACAATCAACTGTATCGTCGAGATTTCTGGTGTCGCCAGACTGTTTTCCAGCATCGCCTCCATTGGCCGCCGGTAGTGAATCCGCGCCATGATCAAGACCGCGGCTGCTCCCAAGGCCCCGATAAAGGCAGCAAACGTAGACTGGGTAACCGCCAAGACCCAACTCCCTTTTTGGATCTTCATGACCAGATAAGTGGCCCCCAGCATGTAGATGATTCTTAAGAGCTGTTCAATCAGCTGCGAGATGGCAGATGGCGCCATCCAGCTGTACCCCTGCAGATACCCCCGCGAGATGCTGATGCTGGGAATCAATAGTACGGCCCAGGCCAAAGAACGGATAACCGGAATCTCATTGGGGTCCCCGCCATCCAAAAGCGCTGCACCAAACATCATGATCAAAGCCGCGATCACCCCGGTTGCCATTGAAACGTACATCCCAGTGTGATATAGCTTTTTGCTGATGTTAGTCTGATTGATTCCATTATAATGGGCAACCAGCTTCGACATTGCGGATGGGATCCCCGCCGTAGCGATCACCAAAAACAGGTTGTAGATGTTGTATCCCTTGGCATAAAGCGCGTTGGCCTGATCACTGTAGGCCCCCATCCAAGTTACCCAAGGAATGATATAAAGTGCACCCAGAACTCGCGACAATACACTCCCTGCCGTCATCCAGGCCGACCCACTGAGCATTTTTGCCTTGGCTGCAGCCTGCTTGCTCGGGGCCGTTTTTTGTTGTGCATCCATAATTTGCTGCTTTCCTACCTTTTTAATTGTTAAAATTTCAAAAAATAATCCTAACTATTCTAGCTTGAATTGGCAGTCAGCGCAAATCAATTCACAATTTGTTAAGAAAACCTTAACGGGTCGCTGCTAAAGCCTGTTTGATATCGGCAATCAGATCAGCCGCATCTTCAAGACCAACCGACAGCCGCAACAACTTAGGCGTAATCCCCAATCGCTGCCGTTGCTCGACTGAAACGTCCGCGTGCGTCTGATAGTAGGGAATCGTAATCAGACTTTCGATCCCGCCCAGACTCTCGGCAAAGGTGATTACCTTAACGTGATCAAGCAGTCTTTCAACCTGATCAGCCTCTTTTAGATAAAAGCTGATCATACCGCCTTTGCCTGGATAAAGCACTTTTTCGACTTCCGGCGCCTGCTTAAGATACTCAACGACGGCCTGGGCATTTTTAGTGTGCTGAGCCATGCGCACCTTAAGCGTCTTAAGACTTCGCAAAAGCAGCCAAGAGTCAAATGAATCCAAGGTATCGCCAATCGTAATGTAGTAGTCGTAGTACTCCTGAGCCAGTTTTTCATCCTTAACGATCACGGCCCCGCCTAACAAATCGTTATGCCCAGACAGATACTTGGTCGCGCTGTGAATAACCACGTCAGCTCCTTTTAGCAGTGGCTGCTGATAGATTGGCGTGTAAAAGGTATTGTCAACGATCACCTTGATTTGCGGATCATATTCATGAACGGCCGCTGCGACTGCTTGAATGTCAATTTCTTTCATAGTTGGATTAGAAGGCGTCTCCAGCCAGACAATTCTGGTTTTCGGCGTCAGCTTGGCAGTCAGATCAACAAGCGAACCGCCATCCCATTGATCAAACTCAATCCCGGCATGCCGATTCAGATAATCAAAGTAGCGAAAGTCGCCGCCATACAGATCATCCAGTGAAATCAAGCGATCGCCGGTTTCAAGGATACTTAACGCGAGCTGAACGGCCGCCATCCCAGAGCTGACCGCAAAAGCTGCCGTTCCACCCTCCAATTTGGCCAGCGTTTTTTCAACGGCACGGCGATTGGGCGTTGAAAGGCGCGAGTAGGTATAGTCTTTGGTCGCATCAAAATTAATGGCCTCTTTTAAGGTTGGGTGACGATAATTAGATGACAGATAGATCGGCAGGGCCACCGCGCCACGCTTATCTTCATGATTACCGGCCTGAGCCGCGATGGTTGCCAGTGACAGTTCATTTTCCTTATTTTGACATTCACACATAAATAATTCCCTCTTTCTGGTATTTTCTGATTCATTCAACTGGTGATCGACTGTTTTGATCCACGTGGTCTAATGCTGCATGCCAGTGCTATAAAGGCCTGCTGATGATCAAACTGCCTTGGCTAATGCCTGATCAAGGTCCGCGATCAAGTCGCGCTGATCCTCGATGCCAACCGCTAATCTGATCAGCCCCGGCGTAATTCCGGCTTTAAGCTGTTCAGCTGACGAAAGCTCCGCATGGCTCATCTTGCTTGGCAGCTCAACCAGACTTTCCACTGAGCCTAGGCTGACTGCCAGTTGAAACAGCTGCAGCGAATCAACGAACTTAACTGCGTCCACATCGTCAGCCAGCTCGATTGAAAGCACGCCGCCCGCACCCTTGGCCTGGCTGCTGAGCGTTTCATAGCCTGGCTGGCCGAACAGACCGGGATAATAGATTTTTTTGACGGCTGGCAGCGGCTGCAGATGAGCAATGATTGCCTTGACGTTGGCCTGCTGGCGATCCATTCTGACGCTTAAAGTCTGCAGCCCGCGCCGAACCAGATTGCTGTCTTCTGGTGAAAGCACGGCCCCCAGCGCGTTTTGCACAAAGTAGAGCCGGTCGCCTAATTTTTCATCATTGGTAATCACCGCGCCCGCACTGACATCAGAATGCCCAGCCAGATATTTAGTTGCACTGTGAATCACGATGTCGGCACCTAAAGTCAATGGCTGACAAAGATAGGGACTTAAGAAAGTGTTGTCGACGATCGTCAGCAAGTCGTGTTTTTTAGCAACCTTAGCCACAGCGGCAATTGAAGTCACCTGCAGCAGCGGATTGGTAACCGGTTCAAAATAAACGGCCTTGGTATTGGGCTGGATCGCGCGTTCAATGGCTGCCGGATCTCTGGTGTCAACCGGTGTCGCGCTCAGCCCCCAGCGTTCAAAGAACTGATTGAGCAGCCGAAACGTGCCGCCATAGATCTGATCGCCAACGATGATATGATCGCCGGCCTTAAAAATCGCCAGCGCCGTATGAATCGCCGCCATCCCGGAAGAAAGCGCCAATCCCCGCGTACCATGCTCTAAAGCAGCCAACTGATCCTCAAGATACTGCCGCGTTGGATTGCCCGAGCGGCCGTAGTCATACTGTACCGCCGCACCGATTTTTGGATAGCGATAGGTCGTTGAAGTATAGATTGGAACGTTGACGGCTCCCGTCTGATTGTCATTTTGGGCTGGCCCGTGCACCAGTCTGGTATTAAATTCTGTCATGTCTTTCCCCTTTCTCAAGGCAATAAAAAAGCCCTGAACCTATTGATAGATTCAGGACGACGCAGCTGATCCGACGTGGTACCACCCGATTTTACCGCTGGATTGCCCACAGCGGCCTCAACAACACCAATTGATGTCTGGGATGGTAACGGATCCTGCCGGGAATTCAGCCAAACTGACCAAATACCTTGCTCTGAGCTCATCTTCAGCTGCTGGTTCGTGCTGCCCTTTCACTGACGGCAGTCGCTGAAACACTAATAAAGCGGCCTACTCTTCTCTTCAACGCTTTTATAATTATTATTTAATGAATTTCTTAATTTTCACTCATTATAGTCAAGTGATTTCCTCATGTCAACTAAATTTTTTACTCAGTACTAAAGTAGATCACTTTCATCTATCAATTAATAAAACGCCGCGGCAATTAACCGACGACGTTTTTACAGTTCATATTTTAGAGCATTCATCAATGACTATTTTTGATTAGTCAAAATGATGTCGCTGGCCTTGACTTCGGAGCCAAAGTAAGGCTTCAGTTCCTGGTTGTAGTCCTTTTCAAAGAAGTTTTCGCCGTTGAGCTTGGTGATTTCCTTGTTGGTCCAGTTCAAAAGCGACTTGTTTCCCTTTTTGACGGCTGGGGCAATGTATGAGCTCTTACCCAGCTGCTTGATGCCAACCGTGTACTTAGGATTGTTCTTAACCCAGGCGTACAGGTAGGAGTTGTCATCAGCCAATGCTTTGGCGCGACCGTTTTTAAGCGCGTTGAACTGCTGCGTCTTGGAGTCGAACTTCAAAAGGCTGGCGCCGGTCTGGTGTTGAGTAAAGTATTGTTCAGCCGTCGTTCCCTTGTTGACGATCAGTTTTTGCCCTTTCAGCTGACTGACCTTAGTAATTGGATCGCTCTTTTTAGAAACGACCCCAACGGAAACCTTCATGTATGGCTTGGCAAAATCAACCGTCTGCTTACGTTCCGGCGTCACCGTAAAGTTGGCCAAAACCAGATCTGCCTTGTTGGAGTTCAGCGTGTCAACCCGGTTGTTGGCGTTAACCTGCACGAACTTGGCCTTAACGCCTAAATCCTTGGCAATCCGCCGTGCCAGGTACAGATCATATCCCACACGCTTGCCATCCTTGTTGACCCAGCCATATGGCGGCAAGTCGCCAAACACGGCAATCTTAATGTAGCCGCGCTTTTTGATTGCTGAAACCGAACTCTGATTATCAGCGGCATGGGCCGTCACAGTACCTGCCAGTGGTGCAAATGCCAGTAGAAAAGCGCCCAGGGCCAATACCAGCGTCTGAATCAATTTTTTAAAACTCTGCTTTTTCATAATCAATTCCCCTTTTCTCAAAAAACACTAAAAATCCATACTCTCCAAAAACTGCTGGGCCCGCTCAGTCTGCGGCTGCTTAAAGAACTGCTGACCCGGCGTATCCTCTAAAATATGACCATCCTCTAAAAACAGCACCCGATTGGCAATCTGGGCCGCAAAGTTCATCTCATGAGTTACGATCAGCATTGTCATGTCCTCTTCGTCACTCAGCTTCTTGATGATCTCCAAGACCCCTCTGACCATCTCAGGGTCCAATGAGGCCGTGACCTCATCAAACAGCATCAGATCCGGATGCATGGCCAGCGCTCTGATAATGGCGATCCGCTGCTTTTGCCCACCTGACAGCTGGCGCGGGTAGGCCTGCTCATAATCGCTCAAGCCAACCATGGCCAGCAGTTTTTTGGCTTCTGCTTCTGCCTCCTTTGGTTCCCGATGCTGAACCTTAGTTGGTGCCAGGATGATGTTTTCTAAAACCGTCATATTTGGAAACAGATCGTAGCTTTGAAAAACCATGCCGATCTTTTGCCGCAGCTTTTGCCAATGCTTTTCATCCGGAATCACATTCTGGCCTGCAAAAGTGATCTGACCGCTTTGAAAGTCCTCTAAGCCGTTCAGCGTCCGAATCGTCGTACTCTTGCCCGATCCGGAAGGTCCCAGCAGTGCCAGCACCTCGCCTTTTTTGAGCTCAAAGTTGATATCGAACAAGACTTGGCGCTCACCGTAAAACTTGTTTAAATGCGCTACTTTTAAAATTTCTTCAGTCAAAAGACATCCCCCTTAATCTGCTTGCTTGGCATCCATCTTTTTTGCCCAGCGCGACAATGGATAATCCACCAGGAAGTAAAATACGAAAATCAGACCATAGACCCAAAAGACCCCCGTTCGATAAAGATGATTGTTGGCCTCGATAATCTGCTGACCAATGTTGATGACATCCATCACGCTGATCATCATCAAAAGCGAGGTCGTTTTAATCACCCGCGTCGCCAGATTGATCGTTGCCGGCAGCTCCAATCGAAACGCTTGGGGCAATAAGACGTAGTAAAACAGCTGGTGGCGGTTCAAACCCAACGCCATACCCGATTCCCGCTGATGCTTGGGAACCGAGATCAAAGCTCCTCGAACGATATCGCTGAATTCCGCGGCCACCCATAAGGCAAACGCGACAACGGCCATCAATGAGCCAGGGAGATTGGCCACATGCATCATTCTTGGCAGGATGTAATAGGCCAAAAACAGCAGCACAACCGTGGGCACGATCCGGAAAAACTCGAGGTAAAGCCGCAGAATCAAGCGCAGCAGCCGATTCTTAAACGTTCGCAAGATTCCCAGCACCGCGCCGAATGCCAATCCAATCAGCAAGGACAGCGCCGCGATCCAAACCGTCGTCCACAGCCCGCCCAGCAGTCGCGCGAAGTTATGTCCTTCCAACAAAACGTTAATTCCCGAATGTGCCATAGCGAACCTTCCTTTCCAGCCAGGTCAAAATTAAAGACAGAGGAATCAAGATAATTGCATAGGCGATCACCAAAACGAAAAGATATTCGTTGGAACGATAGTAAAGACCGATCAGATCCAGGGCCGTGTTCGTCAATTCTGGAATGGCAATCACCGAAAAAATCGAGGTTTCCTTAATCAAAAAGATCACGTTGGCAGCCAGGGCCGGTACCGACAGTGCAAATCCCTGCGGAAAGACTACATAACGGGCCAGCTGCCAGCGGCTCATTCCCAGAGCCCTGCCGGATTCAAGCTGTGTCTTGGCCACGCCGTTAAAGCCGCCGCTGAATCCTTCTGCCATGTAGGCGCCCCCTAAAAAGATCAGACCAACGATCCCACAGGTCGCCGCGCTCATTTTCCAGCCAATTACCGGAAAGGCGTAGTACAAAAAGAACAGCTGAATCAAAAGCGGCGTATTGCGGGCCAGCTCAACATAAGCGCCCAGGATGCCAGCCAGATACGGGACCTTGAAATACCGCACCAGACTGACGATGATGCCCACGACCATGGCTCCTAGAATGCCCACCAACGACAGCCACAGCGTCAGTCGAAAGCCCTTGGCAAATTCAGGCAGGCTCTGCTGAATGATCGTCCAACTCAAACTTTCTCACTCCCCTTTTAGACAAATATCCAAATAATGTCTAATCAAAAAATTGCATGAAAAAAGGCCCATTGTCTTTCCATTCCTTTAATCAGCCTTTGGGAACCGCAAAAACAGTAACCCAAAAAGGCCTCAGATCGAAAAATCGATTGAGGAATAGATTAACAACAGGCCATCATTGACGAAAAGGCAGAAATCTCCAATGTTTTAAATTGATGCTTCAACATAGAAATTCCTCCTTTCGCAATGAAATTCAATAATTAAAAATCTCTTAAAAATTTAATGGTTTTATTATAGCGATCAGGTTTTCATTTGTCAACGTCTTATTTATAGTAAGCTGTTTTACCTAATTGCCTTGTGTGCTTCAAAAGCCCACCCCAACAACGATCAACGCGTTTAATATTTTTCCAGATCAACTTCGATCAACCGTACTTCACGATCCGGAAAGGCCGTTTTCAGCTGGTCGATGGGCGTTGCTGCTGGCGCCGATTCAAAATGGCCCAGCTTGTCATTGATTACGATCGCCAGCCCCAGCTTGGCATTTTCGATCGCCTCATCCATGGTCTGCCCCTGCGTAAATGCCTCGGGAACATCCGGAAAATCAACTTGAATCTCTTTTTCGGTTGGGGTAAAGACTGCCCCATAGCTAACCAGTTCCATTGCTGCTTCCTTTCTTTAAAATCCAAAAAGGCCAGCCTCGACGCTGCCGAATGCTGACCTTCAAATTACGTTAGACTATTTAACGACAATGTTGACAATGTGGTTTGGTACGACGATGACCTTCTTGATTTCTTTGCCATCCGTGAACTTTTGGACGTGTTCGTTAGCAAGGGCCTTAGCTTGAGCCGTTTCTTGATCGGCATCCTTTGGCATCTCAATTCGGGCCCGCACTTTGCCGTTAACCTGTACGATCATTTCAACCGTTGATTCCTCCAAGGCTTTTGGATCGTAGGTTGGCCATGGCTGGTAGGCAATCGTGTCGGAAACGTGGAATTGGCTCCAAAGCTCTTCGGCAACGTGTGGAATTACCGGCGAGATCATCTTAATCAGGCCTTCCATGTACTCAACCGGCAGATCGTCAACCTTGTAGGCTTCATTGACAAAGACCATCAGTTGCGAAATAGCCGTGTTAAAGTGCATCCGCTCAAAGTCTTCCGTAACCTTCTTGACGGTTTGGTTGTAGATGCGCGTAAGTTTGCCATCATTGAAGTTCGAAACCCGATCACGCAGATGGTTGTTGTCATCCATCATCAGGCGCCATACCCGGTTGATCCACTTGTAGGCACCGTGCAGCCCCTTAGTATCCCAAGGTACGGATTCAGTCAGCGGACCCATGAACATTTCGTACAGACGCAGCGTGTCAGCGCCATATTGCTCAACGATGTCATCTGGGTTAACGACATTGCCCTTGGACTTGGACATCTTTTCGTGGTTGGAACCCAGAATCATCCCTTGGTTAACCAGCTTCATGAATGGTTCCGGCGTTGGCACGTAGCCCAGATCGTACAGAACCTTGTGCCAGAAGCGGGCATACAGCAGGTGCAGGACGGCATGTTCAGCCCCCCCGACGTACAGATCGACTGGTGACCAGTAGTCCAGCGCTTCTTTAGAGGCAAATTCCTTTTCGTTGTGCGGATCCGTGTAGCGCAGCCAGTACCAAGAAGAACCAGCCCATTGCGGCATCGTGTTGGTTTCCCGCAGTCCATGCCGGCCATTTTCGTCATAAACGTTGATCCAGTCGGTAGCATTGGCCAGTGGACTCTCACCAGTACCAGATGGCTCAATGTTCTTCATATCAGGCAGCTTCAAAGGCAGTTCGTCTTCAGGCACCAATGAGGTCGTACCATCATCCCAGTGAATAACCGGAATTGGTTCACCCCAGTAGCGCTGACGTGAGAAGATCCAGTCGCGCAGCCGGTAGTTGACCTTCTTGTGCCCGGCATCGTGTTCTTCCAGCCAGTCGATCATGGCCGTTTTGGCTTCCTTGATCTTCATGCCATCAATAAAACCGGAATTAATGTGTTCGCCATCGCCAGCATAGGCTGCTTCTGAAATGTCGGCATCCTTGATGATTGGCTTGATTGGCAGATCAAACTTCTTGGCAAAGTCCCAGTCACGCTGGTCACCGGCAGGCACGGCCATCACCGCACCAGTACCGTATGAAGCCAGAACGTAATCTGAGATCCAGATTGGCAGCTTTTCGCCGTTGACTGGGTTGATGGCGTAAGCCCCCGTAAATACACCCGTCTTGTCCTTGTTCAGATCGGTCCGTTCCAGATCAGAGCGGCGGGAAGTCGTTTCCTTGTAGGCTTCGACTTCGGCCTTGTGTTCAGGCGTCGTCAATTCGTTAACCAGATCCAGTTCAGGGGCCAAAACAACGTAGGAAGCCCCAAACAGCGTGTCAGGACGCGTCGTAAAGACTTCGATTCTGCCATCATGATCAGCAATGTCAAAGAAGACGGAAGCCCCTTCAGAACGACCAATCCAGTTGCGCTGCATTTCCTTAACGCTTTCTGGCCAGTCAACCAGGTCCAGATCATCAATCAGACGATCGGCATAGGCCGTGATCTTCAAGACCCATTGCTTCATTGGCTTGCGGTAGACTGGGTAGCCGCCCCGCTCCGTCTTGCCGTCAACGACTTCTTCATTGGAGACAACCGTACCACCCATGAAGTCAGGAGCCCAGTTGACCATGATCTCATCTTCATAGGCCAGCCCCTTCTTGTACAGCTGTTCAAAGATCCACTGCGTCCACTTGTAGTAGTTTGGATCAGTCGTGTTGACTTCGCGATCCCAGTCATAAGAGAAGCCAAGTGATTGAATCTGTTCTCTAAAGTGATCGATGTTTTGGTTGGTGAAGCCCTTTGGATTGTGGCCCGTCTTTAAAGCGTACTGTTCAGCCGGCAGCCCAAACGCATCCCAGCCCATTGGATGCAGCACGTTGTAGCCCTGCATCCGCTTCATCCGCGAAACCACATCCGTTGCCGTGTAGCCTTCTGGGTGACCAACGTGCAGACCTTGTCCAGATGGGTATGGGAACATGTCCAAAGCATAGTACTTCTTTTGGTCCTTGTTGATTTCCGCCTTAAAGGTCTTGTTCTTCTTCCAATAGCGCTGCCATTTCTTTTCAATCGTTTTGTGATCGTAAGCCATTAGCCTTGCTCCTTTTAAAATTCTGATTGTCAGTAAGTTGATCGTATAAAAAAAACGCCCTGCAACTAAATGCAGGACGAATCAAAATCCGCGGTACCACCTGAATTCCACGCTTTATGCATGGCCCTTGAGATTCTTAACGCGAATTTCACGTTGCCGCCTACTGTTGGTTCAGCAGCAATTTTTTGAGGCCAGTTCACCAACGTCTGCTCCAGGCTTGCACCGCCGCCTGGTCTCTGTAAACAGCTGAGTTGGCTACTAACTCCTCTACGATCAAAGATTACAAACTATTCTAGCAAGGACCGCCGCTAAGTGCAAGTCTCTTTTCTAATATGTTTCTAATTTTGTTCATCGAGTTTCAGCAGCAAGGCATCTAAAGCTCCATACAGGTTGGCGTCGTTTTTGAATTTAGCCGGTTCGATCTTTGGCTTGACCATTTCTTTTTTCACGATCGGCATTGACTCTACCAGCTGGTCATATTGATCATTGATTGTCTTGATCAATATCGGCTGCGCGGAGATCCCACCACCAATGACAACCTTGTTTAAATCAACGATCGCCTGCATGCTCAAGATCAAGCACGCAATCTGATAGCAGTATTCGTTAAAGACCTTGGCGGCATCTGGATTGCCAGCTTCAATCATACGAAAGGCCGCTAAGCCATCTGCACCTTCCGGCAGGCCAGATGCCTCAATTACGTCCTGAATCATTTTGACTGAAGAGCCGTTAAAGCCTGCCAAGCGATCCGTGCCTTCCGCCTTAAAGTTGGTTGGCACAAAATTCAGCATTCCGGCACCGGCATGCGCGCCATAGTTCAGTTTGCCATTGGTGATGATGCCAGAGCTGATGTCGGTTCCCAACAAAATGGCTGCCGCATCGGTTTCACCATGCAGATTGCCCAGCCATGATTCCGCCAAAGCTGCCGCGCGTCCTTCGTTTTCAACGGCAATCGGCAGAATCTTACGGTAATGTTCCTTAAACAGTTTTGGCAGATCCCAGTTCTTCAAAAACGGCAGCGTATCGCTAAAAACGACCACCTGCTTTTGCGGATCAACCTTGCCGGGAACGCAGACCGCCAATCCGCTGATCTGAGCTTGGTACTGATCAATAATTGCATAAAGCGACTTCATAAATTCAGTCAGGCTGCTGGTAGGCGTTGGCACCTTGTCTTTTTTGGTAATCTGACCGGCGTTGTTCAGCAAGGCATACTTAATCGCTGTCCCACCGACATCGATACTTAAGAATGAATGCATGACTCAAGACCCCTTCCTTGATTTAACCTTTACGGGTCCATCTTACTCGTTTTAAATGATTTTTACTAGAGATATTGTGAATATTTTCGCAATTATTTGACAAAAGTCGCGTAAACGAATTCATCGGTGTTTCATCAACTGATTTTAAAAAACTATTTTTAAATTGCAGCCTGATTTTTTAGCTATATTTGTTCGATAATTAACTTAATTTTGCTCGTTTCTAAAAGCCCCGCAAGGTTATAATGACATTAATAAACCGCAAGCGTAGAAAGGACGACCTCAATGGAAAACAAAACCCCTCTTTGGTCAAACGATCATCCCCAAACCATCAGCAATCTGGCCCAGCATACCATCTCCAAAAGCTATTATGGTCTTGGCACCAACATCGTTTTAACGGCGTTTGGGAGTGCCGAGCAGCGCGATTTGGACGATGCCTATGCACTGATTGCCCATTATGAAGACATCCTGACCGTCAATCGCGATCATTCAGAGCTGATGGCCGTTAATCAGGCAGCCGGCCAGCATCCCGTACAGGTTTCTCATGCCAGCTACCATCTTGCCAAAAAAGCCATTGCCATCAGCCTGGAAGACAATGGCTTTGATGCCTTGATCGGTCCTTTGGTAAAACTGTGGCACATTGGCTTTGACGATGCTCATGTGCCAAGCGAGGCGGAGATTCAAGAACGCCTTAAACTGATCGATCCGCACGACGTTGAGCTAAATGACCACGACATGACGATCTTTTTGAAAAAGCCGGGAATGGAGATCGATCTGGGCGCCATTGCCAAAGGATATATCGCCGATCGCATTCGTGACTTATGGCGCTCGCGTGATCTTCGCGCCGGCATCATCGATCTGGGCGGCAACATTCTGATGCACGGCACGGCACCCAAGCACCAGGACGGCTTATGGCGAATCGGCGTTCAGGATCCTAGTGCCAAGCGTGGTCAATCGATTTTAGTAGCTGCTCTGCCGGAATGTTCAGCCGTCACCAGCGGAATCTACGAACGTCATCTAGAAGAAAATGGGCAAGACTACCACCACATCATCGATCCGGCCACTGGTCACCCTAGAAAAACTGCCCTGGCCGGCGTGACTGTCTTTTCTGGTCAATCGATTACCGGCGAGATCGAAACCGGCCGCCTTTTCTTTGCCGGTCAGCCGCTGCCAAACTGGATCAATGATCATCCTGACGTCATGGGGGCCGTTTTTGTCGATCAGGCACGCCATGTTCAAGTTGTCGGTCTCAAACCAGATCAGGTTCGCATTATTGACCATAGCTACGACGTTCAGTTTATCAATGACTGATTCTGACCAGCATCGCCGGCTGACATTAATGGGCCGGCTTGATAAGCTTTGATGAATCAAAACGCAAGCCGCCAGCTAAATAATCGCCAGCAAAAAAGCCAAGCTGCCGCATCTGGGCACTTGGCTTTTCTTTTGCTTTTTATCCTAAAATGGCTTTCAGTTCGTCAACCTTGTCCAGGTGTTCCCACGGCAGATCGATATCAGTCCGGCCAAAGTGACCATAAGCAGCCGTCTTTTTGTAGATTGGGCGCTTCAAGTCAAGCATCTTAATGATTCCGGCCGGCCGCAGATCAAACGTCTTGCGTACCGCTGCGATCAGTTCAGCTTCCGACCGCGTCCCCGTCCCAAACGTATTGATTGAGATTGAGACTGGCTGAGCCACCCCAATTGCGTAGGCAACCTGAATCTCCAGGCGCTTGGCATAGCCGGCCGCTACCAGGTTCTTGGCAATATAGCGGGCCGCATAGCTGGCAGAACGGTCAACCTTCGTTGCATCCTTGCCAGAGAAGGCGCCCCCGCCATGGTGAGCAGCCCCGCCATAAGTGTCCACGATGATCTTGCGGCCCGTTAACCCGGCATCGCCTTGTGGACCACCAATGACAAAACGGCCGGTTGGATTGATGAAATATTTGGTATCATCATCCAACAGTTCGGCTGGAATCACGGCTTTGATAACTTGCTCAATAACGTCGTGACGAATCTGATCCAAAGCAATCTCTGGGTCATGCTGCGTACTCAAAACAACCGTATCGACACGCAATGGCTTATCATTTTCATCGTATTCAACCGTTACTTCAGCCTTGGCGTCAGGGCGCAGATATGGAATCGTACCATCCTTGCGCAACTTAGCGATCTTCTGCATCAGCTTGTGACTAAGCATCAGCGTCAGCGGCATATATTCCGGCGTTTCATCAGTAGCATAGCCAAACATTAGCCCTTGGTCGCCGGCACCAATCTTGTCTAATGGATCAACGTTGCCGCCCCGCGTTTCCAGCGAGTCGTCAACCCCTTGCGCGATGTCTGGCGACTGTTCGTCAATCGCTGTAATCACCGCACAGTTGTCGGCATCAAAGCCATATTGGCCATCCGTGTAGCCGATTTCACGAATCGTATCACGAACGATCTGCTGGATATTGACATAAGCCGTCGTCGAGACTTCGCCAAATACCAGCACCAGGCCAGTCGTTACCGAAGTTTCAACCGCTACCCGAGCATCTGGGTCTTGTTCCAACATAGCATCCAAAATTGCGTCACTGATCTGGTCAGCAATCTTGTCAGGGTGTCCTTCTGAAACAGATTCGGAAGTAAATAAGTGTCGTTCAGTCATTTTGTTAATTCCCCCATTTTCTAAACTAAAAAGTTCGGTTATTGCGGTTACAAGGCATCTTCACAATCTGTGAATCCTATCGGGAATTTGCTTTATAACGTTCACCATCCTAACATATTCCAATAATAATAAGCAATTTTTTATGATGGAATTTGATACAATAAGGAAAACTTAATTTTTGACCGCTCAGGAGGAATTTTTTTGCAAAACCCGTTATCGCATTTTAAGCTGCAAATCCAAGATATCGACTGGCGCAGTCTGCTGCCCAATGCTTTTTTAATGATGTGCTGCTGGTCTTACGTGCCCTTTGCCTATGCCATTCAGATCAAAACCACCGTCTTTTCTCATGATCTGTACAGTCTGTTTGCCTACCAGATCTGCATTGCCCTAGCCGCCACCATTATTTTTGACCAGCAAGGCGGCTCGCTGACTTCGATTATTCCGCTGCTGATCAGCTTTTTATTTGCCATCAGCGGTTTTTTGCATGGCAACGTCTTTTTGTTTATCCTGCTTTTGCTGCCGCCCTGCTATCTGCTGATTTTTGAGCTTTATCTGCACGAATTTCAAAATCCAGTTGGTCTGCTGGTTTTCGGCCTTTTAATGACCCTCAGCATTCCAGTGGCGTTTACCTTCATCTCGGTTAAGTTTTTGTCGTGGAGCTATCTGCTAAAACTGATTCCGTTATTGATGATCTACTGTTTTTACTACGCCCCGCTTTTTTTATCTGATGACCCGCGTTTTCCAATGATTGAAGGCGGTCTGGGCGTGATCTTGATTTTAACGATGCTGACGCGGCCAATCAAGGCGGCGCTGCTGTTAGCCATCGCATTGGTGATCTTAAGCTGGTGGCTGTTGCAGCGCTTGGTCGCAAACCCGCATAATCAAATTTTTTATACTCTGTTACAGTTGTTGACAACGATTCTGACTTTCTGGGTTTAAATTTTACCAGGCAGAATGCTTTTCTTTTCGCTAAATTAGAATTATTATTATCTAAAAAGAAACATTTTATTTCCTGATGCATTATCGACCTTGACAATGCTATAATAATGATTTGTCTAATCACTCGTCTGTGAAAGGAGGATGATCGTTGCAATGGCCAATTCAGAATATGAACACGCACTGCAGCATCTGCGTGAAAAACACGTCCGGCTCACCCCGCAGCGCAAACTGATTCTGCACTATCTGATCAATCACCACACGCACCCCAGCGTTGAGATGATCTACGCCGATTTAAAACAAGAAGCCGACAACATCAGCATGGCAACGATCTACAACACCATCAATCTCTTGGTTGAAGATCAGCTGGTCATTGAACTGAAAAATGGTGATGGCAGCTCCCATTATGACTACTTTGGGCATCCCCACTACCATGTCGTCTGTGACAACTGCGGTTTGATCCAAGACGTTTTTGATGATCATTTTGCGGCCCTAACCAAGGATCTGCAACAGATTACCCGCGAAAAGACCAATTTCATGGTAACCCAAAGCGATATTGAAGTTCATGGCATCTGTCCCAACTGTCAAAAAAAGCTGGGCCTGGCATAGGCTAAACAGCTGAAAAAACGACTTTCTACTTAACTAAAATTATGGCGTCATCTCAGACTTTTGAGTTTGAAATGACGCCATCTGTATTTTTCAGCATCTTTTTACGATTGCATTTAAGACATTTATAGCAAATTTGTTTAATTGATTTTGAGCAGCCCGTCATCCATATACAATCACTCTGTATAAATTAATTTTGAAAAATCCATTATGAAGTGCCAGATAGCACTAACAGATTGGAGAAATCTGTCAATTAAAAATCAGCTTTAGAATAATTCAAACATAATTGTAATGCTAACTTGCGACCGACAATACCTACATAATAAAACTCGGATGATCCACCATTGCTTAGCGAATCATCCGAGTTTTCATATTGAGAGGAAAAGTTTTTAGTTTCGTCCAGTTGTTTCTACTCTTTTATAAATCAGACATTTTATTCTGCATCATCGCCATCATCTTCTGCAGCAGATGGCAGGCCCTCGGTTGGTTCGTGGCCCAAGAAGCTTTGTGTCAACCCAATCTGTTCCTTAATCCAGGCATACAGCTCTTTCATCAGTTGATTCTGCGCCTCATGCCCTTCTTTTTCGGTCAGCTTAATGGCCCGTGTAATAAACAATAGCTGCATATCAAAATCTTTAACCAGCTCAAACAGCTGATCTTTACCATCAGCATACTTAGTAGCACCATTTTCGGTCAGCATGCTGTACTTAAGCAGCTCCTCGCTGGTCGTTGGCACCAAATCTGCTTCGGCATGCAAGGCACGATTGATATCATCCCAAAAAGCCAGTTCTTTTTGAATCCAGGCCCGCCCATACTGATCTAAAAACAGTGCGGCTGGCCCTTTGGCAAATAAAGCTGCCTGCTCAATCTTTAAAGCATGCACTGCCAGGTTGGCGGTAATGTGACCGATCATGGCACCAGCAGTTGGAACATGGTGCTCATGGTCGCTGCGTTCTTGTTCTTTTGCATAACGAATTTCAATTTCACTCATGATTAAGCCTCCTTAACGATGATCTTTTTGACTTGATAGCCAAGCTGGCTGACAACATCGCCCAATGCTTCTGGTGCAAGTTGGCTTTCATCAACTTCAGCCTTGACCTTGCCGGCATTAAACATTACCACGGCATTGGATACGCCAGGCTGTTGGCTGACGGCTTTTTGAATCTTGCTCATGCATGACGGACAAGACAGATCATTGAGTTTTAACGTTACTTTTTTCATAATTCATTTCCCCTTTGCTTATTTATGAATATAGCTTAGTCGATTTACTCTAATAAATAATTGATTACGGTCAATTACGACGAATTAATCGCATACCATTTAAGATGACGATCAAAATACTCAATTCATGAACCAGCATCCCTGACGCCATGTAGATGTAGCCGGTAAACAGACCGATGAACAACAGTAATACCGTCAAAAGTGCAATTGCAATGTTTTCATACATGTTGTGCATCGTCTTTTGCGCATGACGAACGGCAATCGGTAATTGAGCCGGACTGGAGTTGACCAGGATAATATCGGCCACGTCAATGGCGGCTTCGGTACCGCTGCCCATGGCAATCCCTAGATCAGCCACGCTTAATGCCGGACTGTCATTAATTCCGTCCCCTACAAAAGCTACTTGATGGCCATCTGATTGCAGCTGTTTGATGGCTGCTACCTTGTCGACCGGCAAAAGATCACCACGTACTTCATTAAAGTTCAGGTCGGCCACCATGTTTTCAGCAGCTGCCTGGTTATCGCCAGAAAGCAGGATGAGGCGATAGTCCTTGATTTTTCTCAGATTGTCCAATGCTGCTTTGGCCCCAGGACGCAGTTGATCACTGACCTCCAGTACCAGCCGCAGCTCGTGATCAACAGCCAGCAAAACGTGTGAGCTGGTCTTTGAAAGCTGATCGGTGGTCGTTTCGATTCCGGCTTCGTTTAACAATCTTTCATTACCAACCAAAACCGAGTGCTGGTTAACGACAGCCTGAATGCCGCGCCCATCAATAATCTGGCTGTCGCTAACCGGGTAGACGTCATCTTTTTGCCAATAGTCCAAAATGGCTTTGGCCAACGGATGATTGGACTCATGCTCAATGCTGGCCAGGATCTTTAGATTTTCATTCTGATCGCCATTGACATTGACGACCTTTCCCACACTCGGCTGACCCGTCGTCAGCGTACCGGTCTTGTCAAAAACAAACGTATCAATCTTGGTTAACTCATCCAATGCAGCACTACCCTTGGCAATCATGCCTCGTTTGGCTGCACTGCCGATGCCGGCAACCGTCGAGATTGGCACCCCGATTACCAGAGCACCTGGGCAACCAAGGACCAGAATGGTAATTGCCAAGCGTAAGTCTTTGGTAATCAGGCCTACGATAATTGACAACAGTAATACCAATGGCGTGTAGTATTGTGAAAAGCGGTCAATAAAACGCTGGGTCTTGGTTTGACTATCTTGAGCCTCTTCAACCAATTCAATCAGCCGACCAAACGTGGTATCTTCGCCCACCTTTTCGGCTTGTACAACCAACGTTCCGCTGGAAAGAATCGTGCCGGCAAATACACTGCTGCCGATTTCTTTGTGGCTGGGTTTGGATTCGCCGGTAATGCTGGCCTGATCAACATGACCATTGCCAGCGACGACTTGGCCATCGACTGGAATCTGCGAACCAGTTTTGACCAGTAGATAATCGCCTTTTTCAATCTCGTCAATGTCAACTTCTTCAAACGAACGATCACTGGGACTTTCAATCTTCAGTGCCGTCTTGGGTGCCATATCAACCAGATCTTGAATCGACTTGCGGGTTTTTTTAAGCGTAATCTCTTCCAGCAAATCCCCAACTGAAAACAGCCAGACCACGATGCCGGCCTCACTGTATTCACCAATTGCCAGGGCACTGATTACGGCAATTGAAACCAAAAGCTCAATTGAGATAATTTTGAATTTCAAGGCCCTGACTGCTCGAAAGACCAGTGGCAGGCCACCGATAATGGCAATTGCGATCATCGAGACATCAAATAGCCAGATCAGATTGGTGAAGCGGCCAATGTAGGCAATAATCAGCAAAGCCGTCATTAAAACGACGCTTTCTTTTTTATGCTTGGCAAAAAACATGATTTTTTCTCCTCTCCAAATGTTTAATCACAGTTTAAGGAGATTTTGCCGTTTGGTAATTGACAGCCATCAAGTTTGCTAAAAATATCTAAAGATTTGAGCAGACAATGAGCCAACCCCGATTAAACAGCGTATTATGTTGATAATTTCAAATATGGAGAGATGAAAATGGAAAAAGAATACTGCAAGGCTGGTATGACCTGCCAAAAAGGCTGTCCTTGTGCCAGTGCAGATGGCATCTGTCACTGCGATATGCTGGATGAGAAACGCTGCTATTGCAACAGTCACTGTCAAAGCCAACGTGATTAAACTTAAGAAGCAAAAAAAGAAACTTCCCGACCAAAAATCGAGAAGTTTTTTAGTTAGTTATATTTATATTCTTTAAACGTCATAGACAGAACCGTCATGAATGCCAGCCAAACTACCGCGATAATCAAAGCAATCCGTGTGTCGGCACTGAACATCAAGATCACGCCCACGGCAAACAGGAAAATCAAGACCATCCAATCAGTAACCGGCGTTCCCGGCATCTTAAAGCCACTGCCTTCCGGATGCAGCTTACGGTAGCGCAGGTGAGCCAACACAATCGTTCCCCAGATAAACAGGAAACTGGTCGTGGCGACACTTGAAACCAGAGTAAAGACTTCGGAAGGAATCAAGTAGTTCAGCAGTGACGACATCCCCATCAAGAGAGCTGAGATGACGATCGCCGTAGCTGGAACCGAATTCTTAGAAATGCGGCTGATCTTACGAATTGAAGGCCGTCGTGATGTTGACGTCAATTCGGCCAACATGCGCCCAGTCGTATACAGGGCGCTATTGCAAGATGAAGCGGCCGCCGTTAACACTACAAAATTGATGATTGAGGCTGCTGAAGAAATGCCAATATCCTTAAAGACCATAACAAACGGACTTGCATTGGGGTTCAGGCGATTCCATGGATAGATGCTCATAATCACAAACAAAGCGCCAATGTAGAATAATAGAATCCGAACCGGAATGTCGTTAATGGCCTTAGGAATGACCTTGCGGGGATTAACCGTTTCGGCAGCCGTCATCCCAACCATTTCAATCCCGGCAAACGAGAAGATGACCATTTGAAAAGACTTCAAAAAGCCGTCCAGACCAGTCGCGAAAAATCCGCCATGCGATACCAGGTTGCTTGGCGAGGTAACAATGCCATTGGGGCTTTTGAAGCGCACCAGCATCATCCCGACCCCGATTACGATCAGCAACAGGATCGCGAAAATCTTAATCAGTGCAAACCAAGATTCAACCTCACCAAACGCACCAACCGTAATCAAGTTGACACACAAGAGTACGGCCAGCGTAATCAGCCCCGGCACCCATTGTGGACAATTTGGCAGCCATAATTGAACGTACATGCCGATCGCGGTAACTTCCGCCATTGCGATTGCGACCCAACACAGCCAGTACGTCCAGCCGGTGATAAATGAGACCCGTGATCCCAGATAATCTCGAATCGCATCAACAAAAGAATTGTAATGCAGGTCAGCCAGCAAGAGCTCGCCCAACGCCCGCATCAACAAGAAGCACATGATCCCCGTAATCAGATATGCCAGCAGAATGGAAGGACCAGCAGCGTGAATGGATTTCCCAGAACCCAAGAACAGTCCCGTACCGATCGCACCACCAAGAGCAATCAGCTGTACGTGACGATCCTTTAAGCCCCGTGACAGCGTTTGCTGATCCGGTTGCTTTTCCGCCATATTTAATTTCCTCCTTCTCTTAACCTGCCCAGCATTTTTTGCTAGACTGGAGGGTAAAACCTAGAGTCTTTATTGTACCACGTTTTTAAATTTTAGTTAGAGTTATTGGGGAGATTTTTAATTTTGCGTTCTTGGATTCCATTTATAATACTATTAATCATCTGGGGCACCATGCTTAATCAGACCTTGCGTCTACCGCTCCATGGCTGGCAATGGTTTACGATGTTGAGTGCCTTAATCTATACTTTGGCAATCGCCTATCTCTGCTTTACGCCAACCCAGTATAACTGGGGCGGTCCGCATAAGATTTTTTATCACGTCTTAGGTGTTCCCTGCAACATCATTCCGTTTCAAGCCTTGTCGCCTGATTTTTTCTTAAATATCGTCATGACGGTTCCAGCGGGCATCTATTGGTATCTGCTGAGTGATCGGCATGATTGCAAATTTGTACTGCTGTTTGGCATCTTGCTGGGAATCTCAATCGAAACCACGCAATTTTTATGCGATCTTCTTTTTCATGTTGAACGCTTTGTCGATATTGATGACGTCATTACTAATACCGCGGGCGTTTTAGTTGGCTTTTATACCATGGTCATTTTAAAAACGACAGTTCTGGCTGGCTGGATTTCGCAGTTGACGATAAAATTTGTTAAACTGTAATTGAGGTGAATAATATGATCAGCAATGAACAACGCGCGCATGATATTGCCATTGCACTTTTGCAGGCAAACGGCAAGGACCGCAAGCCAATTGAGGCCTATCATGAATACATCAACACCTTGCTGCCAATCTTAAAGGAAATCGATAAGGACTTTCCCAATGGCATCAAGGAACACATCTAAATCGGTTTGAAACCGTAAAAAAAGCAGCCGCGAGTTCTCGCAGCTGCTCTTTTTATTCAATCATCAGTCCACACATAACCGCTTGACTGCCTCAGCAAAGATATCCATTGCCTTAAACATGTCTTGAAGCGGCCATTGTTCATTAGCCTGGTGCATAAAGTCAGGCGTAGTTGGCAGCATCGCCCCAAAGGCCACGCAGTTATGCATCGTCCGCGCAAAGGTTGCTCCGCCGCTGACCTGTGGCTGAGAAGCAACGTCACCGGTTTGATCCTGATAGACTGTCATCAAGGTCTTAACCAATTCGGTATCTTTAGGAACGTACAGTGGCGCTACGTAGTCAAAATGCTTATATTGCAGATCATATTTGGCGACGTTTTGGCTCAGTTTTTCAAGCAGCGCATCACGGTCAACGGTAACCGGAATTCGCAGATCAATCTGCATCCGCGTTTCTTTCGGCGTGATCTTGAGGCTGGAAATATTAAACGTCAAATGGCCGGATGCTTCGTCCTTGACGTCACCCAGCAGATTGGTTCCCGTCGCATCCTCTTTAAAGCATTGACCGATAAAGTCCAGCGGTCCAAAGCCTTTAAAGACGTCATCCAAAGCAATTGCCAGTCTTAAGACCGCGTTGACGCCTTGGGGAGCCAGCATGGCATGAATCGCTTTGCCTTCTACGACCAGCTTGCCGGCTTCTTCATGATACTTGAAATCGTGCTTTTCAAGAGCAGCCTTGACCTCATCTTGCTTTGGACCAGCATATTCTGCCCGATCTGGGACTGCGTTGAATGCACCGCCAGTTTCAACGTTCAGCAGCTCGGTTCCCGGCCCAACCAGGTATGACTGCTGCAGCCCTTTTTCAGCATAGGTAACCGGGAATTCAGCATCGGGCGAAAATCCCATGTCGATTGGTGCTTCTTTTTGATTGTACTTGGCAATCCCGCGCCACAGCGTTTCTTCATCAGTACCGAAGATAAAGCGGATCTTTTTGTTGAAATGATAGCCGCGATTCTCCAACGCCTTGACCGCGAACAGAGCCGCAATCACGGGACCTTTGTCGTCTTGTACGCCGCGCCCATAGACCACATCGCCAAAGACCTCGCCAGAATAAGGATCATGTTCCCAAGTACTCAAATCACCAGCCGGCACCGTATCAACATGGCCAATAATGCCAAACGTCTCGCTGCCGGTTCCAGTTTCAGCATAGCCATAATAGCCATCTGGATCCTCATAGGTTTGATAGCCCAGCTCATCACAGATCCGCATCAGCTCATCTAGGGCCTGACGAATCTTGGGTCCAAACGGCGCGCCTGGTGCTGGAGCCTCATTATACGATGGCTTGGCAACCAAACGCTTTAAAGCTGCCAATGCTTGTTGACGCTCATTTTCTTGAACCAATTCTGCTGCCATATTAATTCCCCCTGATATGATTGAAAAAAGCTAAAGTACCGCGGCAATGCCCAAGAAGACGCAGGTAACCAGGAACAGGATCACCATGAACTTGGCCATCCACTTCCACCAGATACTGATGTTGACGTGCGCAATTGCCAAGGCCCCCATTACGATTCCGGAAGTTGGCGTAATCAGGTTGATCCAGCCAGAAGCTGCTTGGTAAGCCGTAATAACCAGACTGCCGGAAACATGACAGAAGTGTCCCAGTGGTCCCATGATTCCCATCGTAGCAGCAGCCAAGCCGGAAGTTGATGGAATCAAGAATGACATTGGAATGTAGAAGATGTAGGTCAAAATGATGAAGGCACTGCGCGACAGGCCGCCCAGTCCGACTTCACCCCAATGCAAAACGGTCGCCGTGATCATACCATTGTTCATGATAACCTGAATCCCACGCGCAACGGCCACGATAATCGCAACGCTGAGCAAGTCGCCCATTCCCTTTAAGAAGGCATCGATAAATTCGCTTTCCTTCATATGAGCGACAAACATAATTACTACCGACATAAAGACGAACAGCAGCGTAATTTCGTTAAAGTACCAAGTCCCCAAGGCTGGAATGTCTTTACCGATCAAAACACCCAGGAACGGAATGCCATGCAGCCAGTTGGTAAACGTGTCAAAGGCCGTCCAGTGCTTGTTCAGATCAGTCCATGGCACCAACCCCATGATCATAATGATAAACGTGATCCCAAACAGCCACAGTACGCGTTTTTGTACCTTGGTTAATGGCTGCGTGTCCTGCGTCTTTTCAGAAATATCAAACCGTTTTTCGTCTTCAGCCCGCTGATCGTAGACTAATGACTTGGTTGGATCTTTTTTGACCTGGTCGGCATAGTGCATCGTGTACCAGATACCAAGCGCCGTGACGATCACCAGCAGGATCAGCCGTGGAATCAAGCCTTCGCCTGGCGAGATCTTCAATGTAGCTGAGGCAACCCCAGTGGCAAATGGGTTGACCGTTGATGCCAGACACCCCAGCTGCGTGCCGACCAAAGCCACGGCAACCGCGACGATTGAGTCAAAGCCGCAGCCGATCATAACTGGAATCAGCAATGGGTAAAAGGCCAGCGTTTCTTCACCCATGCCATAGGTCGTACCACCCAGAGCAAACAGGATCATCAAAATTGGAATCAAAGTCCGTTCGCGTCCCTCATAGCGATGAACAACGGCGGAAATCCCATTGTTTAAAGCCCCGGTTTTGTTAACGACGCCTAAGAACCCACCGATTACCAGGATGAACAAAGCGATCTGAATTGCCCCTTCAGTCTTGCTGTCACCGATCATCCCAATAACCATTGCCATGAAGACATCCCAGATACCTTGTGGATGCGGCGAAACGGTATGGTAGGTATGAGCAATAATGTTGCCGGCTGAATCAGTAGCGTACTTACCGGCTGGAATAAACCAAGTTAAGACTGCCAAGACGACGATAATGAAGAATAAAATCGTAAACGCGGATGGCATCTTAAAACGGTGCTTTTTGGTTGGCTTTGCGTTTTCCAAAACGTTCCCTCCTTTAGCTGTTAAGACAATAAAATAATTGCAAAGTTGTTAGATTGCACAAATTAATTATACCAAATTCGTGAAAGCATTTACATAGACAAAATAAAAAATGAGTAGCAATTTAAAACTGCTACTCATTTAAAGACTATTTGTCAATTAAATTATTCGATTTCGATGTGAGTGCCAGTGCCGACTTCTGGTGCCAGCTTAGGCAGCGTCAGAACCAGAACCCCATCGCTGTAGTGAGCAACGGCCTTCTTCAGGTCAACTTCTGGCAGACGGAATGAACGGCTCATTTGACCATAGTTGCGTTCACTGTGCAAAATGTTGCCATCCTTGTCAGAAAGGTCGTCAAACGTGTCACGGCGACCCGTGATCGTCAGGATGTTGTTCTCATAGTTGATGTGGATGTCTTTCTTGTCAAAGCCAGGCATGTCGACTTTAACGACATAGTTCTTATCGGTTTCTGCAATGTCGGTCTTCATGTGATCTGCCTTAGCGTTGAAGCCAGAGAAGAAATTGTCGTTCAGCAGGTTGCGCATGCCCGCGCTCATTACGTCGTCAAACATGTTGTTATGACGTTGAATTTCATTAGCCATATCCAAAACTTCCTTTCCTATAATAACTCATATCATTTGTACACTTTCATCTTAGTTTGTATATTAAAAAATACAACCCTTCACTTTGCGAAATTCTCTGCTCCTCGGCAAAAATTATTTGACCTTTGCTGACCTTAACGATTGAACTCCTACTCTCGTAAGGGCTTTCATCGTTGGAACAATCACGTTTAAACGTCTTGTCAAATAAAATATTTTTGTATTATATGATTTTTCTTTCATTTGATAAGTCAGTATCATTCGAAAAAAACGCCGTTATCTGTCACCAGACCAGGCCGGCAGATTGAGTTGGCCCCGACACCAAAAATCCGTCAAACCAGTTTGGGCTTGACGGATTTTATTTATGCGGTAGCGGTCGCCGATTCAACTGCATTCAGCGCTTTTTTGATCTCATCGACACCAGCCAGCAGCTCGTCTTGGCTGGCAATCAATGGTGGCAAAAGACGCAGCGTATTGTCACGAGCCGAAAGGGCCAGAACATGCTGAGAATGGAGCTGAGCCAAGACCTGACCCACGGAAATGGCTTGATTAAGATGAATGCCGATCATCAAACCCAGGCCACTGATTGAATCAACCATATCCATTGGCAGCAGCTCTTTTTCCATAGCTTGATGCATTGCCGCGGCTTTTTGCTGAACCGCGCTCAAAAATTCTTGATCCAGCGTCTTTAATACCTGCTGAGCGGCCGCCATTGCCAGCGGATTGCCCGCAAACGTCGAACCGTGGCTGCCGGGACCAAAGTATTGACCAAGCTCCTTTTTGCCGATCATCGCGCCAACCGGAATCCCATTGGCCAGCCCCTTAGCAACCGTATAGATGTCTGGATCCAGGCCAAACTGTTCAAAAGCAAACAGCGAGCCGGTTCTGCCCATCCCAGTCTGCACCTCATCGATCAAAAGCAGCGCGCCAACCTCGTGACATTTGTCTTGAACGGCCTTTAGCCACTTGGCATCACCAGCAATCACGCCGCCTTCGCCCTGTACGACTTCTAGGATTACCCCAGCCAGATCCGGCTTGATCTCATCGATGGCCGCGAAGTCATTGTACTTGGCAAACCGCGCGCCGGGAACCAGGGGAAGAAAGCCTTCCTTGATGCCCTCGTTGCCCGTTACCGTCAGTGAGCCAGCCGAACGTCCATGAAACGAGTGATCAAATGCCAGGAAATCAAGCCGGCCCGTTGCCTTGCGCGCCAGTTTCAATGCCGCTTCATTGGCCTCGGTACCGGAATTGGCAAAACTGACCAGCATGTCTTGATGAACGCCCAGCTGTGCCGCCACGCTTTCCTGCAGCGAGCTCTCATACAGATTGGATGTGTGCCAAACTTGATGCAGCTGATGTTCAACGGCGTCATTGAGTGCCTTGACGTTGTAGCCCAGGCCGCAGACACCGATGCCACTGGTCAAGTCGAGGTATTCATTGCCCTGTTCATCAAATAGATGGGCTCCGGTTCCTTTTACGATTTCAAATGGGAAACGAGTATAGGTTGGAAATAAATGGCTCATTGAATCACTCCTTGGTAATAATCGTGCCGGGATTTTGCAGACAATTGGTGATGGCTACCTGCTCAACTCCCGCGGTACAGGCAGCAAAGGCAGCTTTGATCTTTGGCTGCATTCCGCTGCTGATGATTTTTTCAGCGACCAGTTTTTGTGAAACCAGCTTCGTTAAGTGCGGTATCAAATGGTGCTGATTCAAAACGCCGGCTACATCCGTCATCAGATAAAGCTTTTTAGCGCCTAATAGACTGGCTACGTCAGCCGCGGCCTGATCGGCATTGACATTAAGCCAATTGCCAGCCGGCGTCATCGCTAATGGTGCCAAAACGCCGATATAGCTGTCCAACAGCGGCAAAAGCTTATCTTGATTAACGCTGACGACGGTGCCCACTTCGCCGTAGACGCTTTGATCCAAATACTTGCCCACCAGCATCTGATTGTCCGCCGCGTTCAGGCCGACGACTGGCAGCTGATGATCGCTGAGTTTCTGCAGCAATAATGGCTGAGCCTGCCCCAACAGCACCAGTTTGGTCAATGCCAGCGTCTGTGCATCAGTTACCCGCACGCCGGCTTTTTTAACGACCGGTACCTGCAGCTGTTGGCAAAGCTTGGTAATCAAAGGGCCGCCACCATGCAGCAGCAGAATCTTTTTACCCTGCGTGCGCCAGACTGCCAGCTGTTCGAAAAAATCATCCGTTAGCTCGCTGATGGCTTGACCACCGATTTTAATAATAATCAGATCCTTCATGAATGCCTCCTAGCTCCGGTACGAGGCATTGATCTGCACGTATTTATAAGTCAGATCGCATCCCCATGCCTGTCCCTTGCCAAAGCCATGATGCAGATCGACATCGATTTTGATCTGATCCTCAGCCAGTTTCTGCCGCAGCAGCCATTCGTCATAGTCAACGCCATGACTGCTCAAGACGATGTTGATGCCATTAAGCTTGATGTCAACGCGATTGACGTCCAAATCAGCATCCGTTGCGCCAATTGCTCCCATGATCCGGCCCCAGTTGGCATCCTGGCCAAACAAGGCAGCCTTGACCAGGTTGGAGCCTACGATTGCCTTAGCGACGTGCTGTGCATCCAGATCATTAGCCGCGCCCTTGACGTTGGCTTCAACCAGCTTAGTTGCCCCTTCGCCATCACGGGCAATCTCTTTGGCCAGCGCGCTCAGCACTTGATGGTAGGCCTGGGCAAAGACTGGATAATCGGGGTGGTCCGGCGTCAATGATTCCTCATCCGTCATTGCCAGCCCATTTGCCATGGTAACGACCATATCATTAGTAGAGTTGTCGCCATCAACCGTGATCTGATTGAAAGTCGTGTCAACCTCCTCGCTTAACAGATCCTGCAGGCAGGCCCCGCTGATTTTGGCATCGGTCGTCACAAAGCCCAGCATGGTGGCCATCTTTGGGTGAATCATTCCTGAGCCCTTGCAAAAACCTGCCATCGTGCATTGATGACCCGCGATTTCAAACTTAACGGCAATCGTCTTGGTATGAGTATCCGTGGTCAAGACGGCTTCGGTAACTTTAGCTGACTTGGTTTGCTTCAGCTTGGCAATCCCGGCCTTGATCTTGTCCATTGGCAGCATTTCGCCGATTACCCCAGTTGAGGCCACCCCGATCAGGTTTTGGCTGACGCCCAGCTTTTTAGCCATCAGTGCCTGTTCTTTTAAAGCATCCAGCTTACCTTGGGGACCCGTGCAGGAATTGGCAATCGCACTGTTGATGATGATTCCCTGCAGCTGATGATCATGATTGATCGTTTCTTTGGTCAAGGCAGTTGGCGCCGCACAGAACTGGTTGGTCGTATAAACCCCCGCGGCACTGGCTGGTACTTTGGAAAACAGCCAGCCCAGATCTGGTTTTTCAGCTTTGAGTCCGGCATGCAGCCCATCACTGTAAAAACCCTTAGGCCAGGTAAAGGCAGTTTCGACAATTGAAGCAACGTTTGGCGTAGTTTGTGGTTCCATCATATTAAAGACATCCTTTCATTATGGCCAGCTGGGAATCATTGGCAATCCCAGCGTCTCGTCCAGTTCAAACATATGGTTCAGGTTTTGGACTGCTTGTCCCGCAGCCCCTTTCATCAGATTATCAATTACGGAAACGACCAGGATCGTGTGACTATTAGGATCCAGTGCCCAGCCCAGGTCGCAGAAATTTGAATGACTGACTTCTTTGATGCTTGGCCAGCCGTTTTTAATCAAGCGGACAAATCGTCGCTTGCCGTAGCATTCTTCAAAGGCCGCGGTCAGTTTTTCTTCATCAACGCCCGGCAACGGCTTGGCATAAATCGAAGCCATAATGCCGCGCGTCACTGGAATCAGCGTCGTCGTAAACTGCAGAGCTTTAACGCTTGCATCCCACTGTTGCAGCTGCTGCAGAATCTCCGGGATGTGCTGGTGCTGATTGACCTTATAAGGCTGCGAGTTTTCGTTGATCCAGGCAAAATGCGAGCTGGTCGTCAGTTTCTTGCCCGCGCCGGAAAGTCCCGACTTGGCATCAACGATAATCGAGTCCGGATCGATCAAATGTTTTTTGACCAGCGGCGCCAGTCCTAACAGCGTGGCCGTCGCGTAACAGCCGGGATTGGCAACATAGCCGGCATGCACGGTATTGAATTCAGCCAGACCATATTGTGCTTTTGCCAATTGATCAGCTGGAGCCGGATCTTTGTGGTACCACTTGGCATACTCTTTGGGATCCTTTAAGCGCATATCGCCGGAAAGATCGATTACGGGAAAATCTGCGTCTAAATAAGGCTGGGCCAATTTGGCAGTGACTCCCGCCGGCGTGGCGAAAAACACAACGTCATTTTCGGCCATAATTTTTCGGACATCATAAGGCTCAATCATGATTCGTCGGTCACAGAAAGCCTCGATTTCATCATTTAAAAAGCGCGGTGCGGCAGTATCTTGATGACCATACAGGTGAATGTTTTCAACCGCTGGATGCTGACTGAGCAGCTGGTACAAGACCGTGCCGCTATAACCAGTCACCCCGATAATGGCTGCGTTCATAATCTGTGACCTCCTTGTTTGCGATTGCATAAAAAATTAATAAAATCATTGGTGATAATATAACCCATGAATTAGAATTCGACAACCTTTTATTGGCTATTTTCTTATATTCCTTGAATAATAATTCTTATATCCCTGCTTAAGCGCTTTTAAAGGGAATATATTTTTAATAAATAAACAAGATTAACTAACTGACTATAAACTTCTTCCTTCAGATAATTGTATAATATTCTAAAAATATACCATTGCATGCAAAATAAAAAATGGATTCGATCCATCTAGATCAAACCCATTTTCAGATTTTTTACGGTCTTATTTTTACCGACCCGTCAGAATGCCAATGATCAGCCGCCAGTTTTTTCACTGATCAACCATTACTTTAAGCTGCCACGATGATCCGCGGTTGACAATCAACTAAGCCGCTTTTAACACGGTGCTGTTCACGGTCAAACGCCGCTGCCAATGATATGATTTACCAATCGGCCGCCCTTAACGCCATTTCAAGATTGCCTCGCCAACCCCATTATGATTGTTGTCGGCCGTAACCTGGTCAGCAATCGCCCGCAGCTGCGGTACCGCGTTGCCCATCGCCACCCCAATTCCAGCTGCTTTTATCATTCCCAGATCATTTTGCTCATCACCAATTGCCATCGTTGCAGTCGGCTCAATCTTTAGCAGACCGGCCAGCTGCCTCAGCGCGGATTCCTTACTGGCTAAAGGATGCGTGAACTCCAGGTGGTCTTTTTGACTGCGCAGAACCGTAAAGCGCTGCTTAAAGGCTTTTGGCATGACTGTTTGCAGGTAATCGAGTTTGGCCGGTTCATCCAAGATCATGCCCTTGACTGGTATTAGATTTGGCAAAGCACGCATTTCTGCCAGCGTACGCGCCTGCAGCTCAATCTTAACCGTTGCCGCTTCTTTTAAAATGACGCGGTTTTGATCGCCAGGCGTGACGTACATGCACGCAGGCGTCAACAGACTGAACGCGGCTTGATTTTGTTGAGCAAATTCTAGCAGGTCAAGATAGTCGCTAAAATGCAGCTGGTGACTCATCAGGGTTGTTTGGGTCGTTGTCTGAATCAGCGAGCCATTATAGCTGATTACGTACTGATCCGTGTGCTGCCAAAGTCCGAGCTGCTTAAGATAATCCGTCACTCCACAAAGCGGCCGGCCGGTACACAGCACGATCTTTTGCCCGGCTGCGGCTGCCTGTTGAACAGCTTGAATCGTCGCCGGCAGAATTTGGCCTTGATCGTTAAGCAGCGTACCATCAATATCAACCGCGATTAGTTTTATCATTTTGATCCTCCATTCCCAAGATCTGCTTAATCTGCTTAAAGCACGGCAACAGCTCTTGTTCAATAATCTTAAACGAACCGACAAACGATACGCCGCTTAAGGTATCATAAGCCATCGTCAGATCAAAGAATTCCGGCTGTGTCAGCATGGTTTGTTTTTTAGGTCATAAATGGTTAGCATGGTTTCCTCATTAATAATCGTTTTCTTAGATTGTACCAAAACTAAGCAAGGTTGGGTTGATTTCGTTTGGCGGTTAGTATCTTAAGGCACCTTCTAAAAGCTCCAGTCTTCGATAAATTTATTTAGGCATCCGCCTTCTCGCCACAAAAAAAAAGCGACGCGCAAAACGCGGCCGCTTCTTTTGGTAAGAAAATATGTTTATTGTTTGAGATCGTTTTTTTGGGAAATCAAATGATCAGGGATGATTTGGCATTGCCAAGCTGGATTTTAGTACCAGCCGTGACCTTGCCAGAATTGTTGAGCAGCCGTCCAAGAACCGTAACGACTGGCAACGTAATTATCAGCCACGCGTTCCTGGTTGGCAGCTGAGTAGTCGCCATTCAGGTAAGAAGAACTCAGTTGGTACTTACCGTAGTACTGACCGTTTTGCGCGGTGTAGCTGCCACCAGATTCACGAGCAGCGATCCAAGCCTTAGCAGCGGCATCACTACCAGCAACAGCGGAAGTGTACGTTGATTGCGTACTTACTGGTGCTTGGCTGGCAGCTGATTGCGCAGCAGCAGTCGTTTGAGCAGCTGGCTGAGTTTGAACTTGGGCGACCGCAGTCTGTTGACCATTTTGATCGTTGACTACGACTTCACCATCGTCTTTGATCGTCAACTGTTGACCAACGAAGATCAGGTTCTTGTCGACGATGTTGTTGTTTTGGGCAAGTTGGTCAACAAAGTCCAGGTTGCGACCCAACTTGTATGAAATGCTGGAAAGCGTGTCGCCGGCTTGTACCGTGTAGGTCGTGTCGGCGTTGGCCGTAGTTGCTGCTCCCACCGTGCCCAATGCAACGGCACCAGCAACGGCTGCGGTAATCTTCATAGCTTTCTTGTTAAAATTCATATTGGTTAAATCCATCCTTTTTCGTTTGTTTTGATCTTGCTTGTTTATCAACGGTGACTACTATACAGGTTCAACGTTACACGTGGGTTAATCGCAAATATCAAATTCCGCTATTTTCGTAATGTTTCGTAATGTAATCCGGTTTCATCAATTCTAAACAATGTGTGTCGAAAACGTTATCGTTAGCGTCTGGCTTTGTTTTCATCAATGTTTCACTCAAAAAGTTAGGGGTCCCGCAATCTGTAATAAAAAAACCGTAAATTTGAAGATTTCAGCCCTCAAATTACGATTTTTTCTTGAATTTTTGATTAATTTATTGCTGAACGGCACCATTATTGATGTCAGAATTGGCAGCAGATTTCGTCTTAGTCAAGCGACGCAACACCACCATCGCTCAACTGATCATCAAGTGCGTTAATATCGGCAAGACCGACTGAATCTTATATTCCCAGTCAATTCAACAGCTGGCCTCCTTTACATTCACCCAATCCGCGTACTGCTTTTGAATCGCCAAACAAGCGGATGCAGCTGATTTAGATCTGCGTCAGGAGCGTTAATAAGTCAATTAAGGTTGGCACTCAATATTCCGAGCTGACAGAATAAGCATCCCCCACTGGCCAGCACGAGTATTTTCCACCGCCAGCTGCTACGGACTCAGTCGGCAACCATTTTTTCACCGCTAAGCAGCTGACTTTGTGAAGAAAATCGGGCTTAATCTGGCTGTGAGCTCTAGACTACCTACTATTCGCTGTTTTTTAGCCAATAGTAGGTAGCTGCATATTCGATCGCGCCAACTTTACCTACTTATGGCAGCTTTTTGCTAAATAGTAGGTAATGTTAGGGGCACCTAACTCAATATACATCGATTTTTACCTACTTATACATCGATTTTTGCTAAAAGTAGGTAATGAGTTTTCCGTTGGGCGTTTTATACAAGTTTTCTTGCATAAAAGTCGCATCTGGAGCATTTATCATCACTAATGAGCTGACCGTCCATTACCGTAATCGATCGCACGACAATATCACAACCGCAGCTATGATGTTTTTGCGTGAGATACCGATACCTCCCGCCAACATCTTAATAGTTCTCGAACCGCTAGTAAATCCGCCGACGTCTCAACGATTCCCATACTGCTAGTAAACGTACCTGTCTATTCGCAACTCAAATGAGCCAATAAATCGCGCTCTTGCTGCCGAACCGCGCCCCGCTGCGCACGACGATCCTGATAGCCAGCCAGCAGATATTTGGTTTCATCATTATCAGCAATCAATTCATCGTAGGCCAATCCCGACTCTGCTCCTGGCACTACATAGGTCAAAAAGCAGGTAAAGCCAACAAAACGCTCACCAGTCATCAAGTGCTCGCCCAAAACCTTTACGAATACCTCAACCGACCGATGTCCCAGCCCAGTAACCACTGCTCTGACAATCATGGCATCCTGCAAGTGAAACGGCTTGACGAATTGAACGTGATCCATGGCCGCCGTGACCAAAGTGGCTCTAGCAACCCGCATTGCCGCGACCGAAGCCTCCGCATCCACGGCTTCCAGCAAGCGACCACCAAACAGCGTCCCATGCTCATTCAAATCGCCATTCAAAATCCGGTGCGTTGTTTCAATTCGTGTTTGTTGACAGTTGATTGCAGTCATCTCAAATCCCTCTTCTCAATTATTATCTGCGTTTTATTCTAGCACTACTAGAAATTGCCCGCACATCTGCTTTGAATAATTGCTTCCTTATAATGTAACAAACCATTCAAACATTTCGACTATCTAAATCTGTCCTAGCTAACCCGCCTGTAGATTCAAAATCAAACCCGATTGCCATTTCAAAGCTGAACCGTCTTGCCAATTCAAAACAGTGCCCAGTCCTATGTCAAATCAATTCGCTTCAAAGCGGCATCCACCCCTAGATCAATTCCCTATCTTTTTGCAGCAGCGCCCAACTCACTGTCATCTGTCGCCCTAATCTATCAAACCGTCCCATTTCTCTCATATATCATAAAAATACCCCCAAAGTTGTGTTTCCAACTTTGGGGGTACGGGTCAATGGCCGAAAATCACCATTGCTTTTCATTTTATCTAATTTAGTTAAGCTGATTTTTAGTACCAGCCATGAGTCTGCCAGAATTGTTGGGCAGCCGTCCATGAACCGTAACGATTGGTAACGTAACTGTCAGCAACCTTTTCCTGGTTTTCAGCTGAGTAGTCGCCATGCAAGTAAGAAGAACTCAGTTGGTACTTGCCGTAGTATTGACCATTTTGTGCGGTGTAGCTGCCGCCAGATTCTTTGTTGGCAATCCAAGCCTTAGCAGCCGCTTCATCACCACTGACCGTAGAAGTGTAGGTCGTGGTCGTCGTGTTAGTGCTGTAAGTGTTGGCACTGTAAGTAGTTGCTTGAACTTGCGCACTTTGTTGTTGAGCGGCTTGCGCCTGGGCAGCAGCAGCTTGAGAAGCAGCAGCTTGGGATGCGGCAGCTTGAGAAGCAGCAGCGTCACTGGCAGCCTGAGCAGCGGCAGCATCACTGGCAGCTTGTTCAGCACTGGTATCAGCAGCCGTTGATTGAGCAGCACTGTCAGCAGATTGCGCCGTGCTGTCTTGTGCCGTAGCCGTGTTTTCAGCCGTAGCACTTGGCAACGTAGCAGCTTGTTCTGAAGTTGCTGAGGATACTTCGCCATCGTCAGAGATAACCAGTTTTTGACCAACATAGATCAGGTTCTTGTTAGCAATGTTATTCTTGGATGCCAATTGATCTACAAAGTCTAAGTTGTGACCCAGCTTAGCGGAAATTCCAGACAGCGTGTCGCCGGACTGAACCGTGTAAACCGTGTCAGCATTGGCAGTAATTGCCGTGCCAACCGTGCCCAAAGCTACGGCACCAGCAACGGCAGCAGAGATTTTAACAGCTTTCTTTGAAATTTTCATAAAATAGATTCATCCTTTTTTATCTGTAGTTCAGGTTTTTTGCTCTTTATCTTTATCAACGGTGAATACTATAACCCCTCAGCTTTACCGTGCAATTACCGGAATATCTCAAAAATCGCGAATTCTGTAAAAGCGTGTAATGTAATCCGCTTTCATCCATAAACTTAGGCTGACCTAAACTTGTTATAAATCGCATTATAATGGTCTTGCATGACTCTGTTTTCGCTACAGCCGAAAAATAGCTGATTTTGTAATATTTTAGAGTAAAAAATTTTTTATTTTTCATAAAAAAGGGTCATAAATCCTAAAATTTAGGAATTTATGACCCTTTTTGTGACAATTTTGTAATCTTTGATCGGCATTTTCGGTGCTAATTCACTGTTATTTCCCATCAAACAGCTTAACTGATAATTCAAAGACTACCTCGCCAAGCTCAAATTATCGCTTCAATCTTAGAACCTGGGTGACCAAGCTTCGCGTTTTTTGCTGATGCAGCATAACTTGGCAAGTCAGGTTGAAATTTCGGCTACGCAAAATGCTTCCGTTCCAAAAATCAGCCGACCGAGCCTTCCATTTGAAAATCAATCAAACGATTCAATTCCACCGCGTATTCCATCGGCAGCTGCTTGGTGAACGGTTCAATAAAACCCATGACGATCATTTTGGTTGCTTCTTCTTCGCTCAGTCCACGCGACATTAAATAGTAGAGTTCCTCTTCAGAAACTTTGGATACCTTGGCCTCGTGCTCCATCGTTACATCCCCAACTGCAACTTTATTATATGGAATCGTATCTGAACTTGAATCGTCATCCATGATAATCGTGTCACATTCAACATGCGAGCTTGAGCCGTGCGCGTTTTCATCCATCTTAACCTCGCCGCGATAGTCACAGATGCCGCCTGCCCGACATAGTGATTTGGAAATTATCGTTGAATGCGTGTGCGGAGCCTGATGAATCATGCGGGCACCGGTATCCTGATCAATCGGACCATTGGCAAATGCAATCGACAGCATGGTTCCCTTAGCTTCACGCCCCCGCAGATAGATGCTGGGATACTTCATCGTGACTTTGGAACCCAGATTGCCGTCAACCCATTCCATCGTAGCCCCGGCTTCAGCTTCAGCACGTTTGGTTTCCAGGCTGTAGACGTTGCTAGACCAGTTTTGAATCGTCGTATAGCGGCAAAAGGCATTGGGATGTACAAACACCTCAACCACGGCCGCGTGCAGACTGTCTTCAGAATAGACTGGTGCCGTGCAGCCTTCGACATAGTTAACGCTCGCGCCATCCTCAACCACGATCAGCGTCCGCTCAAACTGCCCCGTATTTTCGGCATTGATTCTAAAAAAGCTCTGCAGCGGCGCGTCTGCATGCACGCCCTTTGGTACATAGATAAACGTGCCACCCGACCAGACCGCCGTATTCAGTGCCGCAAAAATATTGTCATCGGGATGAACCAGCGTCGCGAAATACTGTTTGACGATTTCGGGATGTTTTTGAACCGCCGTATCCGTATCCATGAAAATGATTCCTTGACGGGAAAGATCCCGCTTTAGATTGGCATAAACAACCTCTGATTCATATTGTGCCGTTGCCCCCGCCAGATATTTACGCTCGGCTTCGGGAACGCCCATCTTTTCAAAAGTCGTTTTCATTGCTTGGGGCACGTCATCCCAACTGCGCGCTACGTGATCGGTTGGCCGTTGGAAATAGCGCAGCTCATCCAGATTCAGCTGACTCAGATCAGGTCCAAAAGTCGGCAGCTTCATTTGACGATATTGATGGTAGGCATCCAGACGAATCTTTAGCATCCAGTCCGGCTCATGCTTGCGGCGCGAGATTTCACGAACCGTTTCTTCCGTCAGCCCGACTCCAGTTGAAAAGATCGGCTTGACGTCATCATGAAAGCCAAACTGATAGTGCTGGCTGGCAAATTCATGAATTGCTGCCTTGTCTGCTGCCTGTTGGCTTGCTTGATCACTCATGCTTTTCCTCCAATCTTTGCGCCAGTTCATCAACCAGATTTTCCCGCAGCTTTTGATCAGGGAACTGATTTAAAACCGGCAGTAAAAAGCCCCGCGTCAGCAGTACCTGCGCGTCATGCTCACTGAGACCGCGCGATTCCAGATAATAGAGATCATCCGCGTCAACCTTGCCGATACTGGCAGCGTGCCCGGCATTAACGTCATTTTCTTCAATCAGCAGCACGGGATCCGCCTCGCCTTTGCACTCATCAGAAAGCGTCAGAATACGGCTCTGCTGTTGTGAGTTGGCGCCATATGCCCCACGCTCGGTTTTGCCAACTGCATGAAAATTTAAAACCGCCTTGTCCTTAGCCACGCCGTTTTGGACGATATTACCGACCGTATGCGGACCATGATTAAGAATCTGCGTCTGAACGTCTTGAACCTGCTGACCACTGGCAATCGTGACCATTTTGATCTCGGCTGCTCCGCCTTGACCATCCAGATTGGCATAAAAATCGGTTGTCAAATCATGCTCATCAAACAAGGCCAGATACATATTCAAAACTGAATGCTGTGCTTGATAGGCCCTGACTGCCTGATGATTCTGCACAGCCGAAAAGCGGTTGGACTGGTAGTAGTCGACCCGCGCGCCATCGCCTAAAAGCAGTTCCGTACCAAAATAAGCCGGCTGTCTGCCCGTGGCGGTTTGATGCTCGACAATGGTTGCCTGGGCACTAGCACCGACGATCACCAAATTATGATAGTTCGGCAATGGACAGTCAATGGTCAGTTCAATGGGCTCTTTTATGATCGTGCCATCTGGAATATAGATGAAGCGGCCGCCATTCAGCAAGGCCAGGTGCATGGCATTGAGCTGACTGTCCTGCCATGAGATCGCCTTTTCCATCAGATTTTCCTGCAGCAATTCGGGATAGGCATTTGCAGCGGTAAACAAAGGCAGATTAACCCAGCTAGTCGTGGACGGGACGGCAGCTTTAACTTGATCAGCATCTGCCTGCTCATCAGCTGCTTGCTCAAACTGGGCGAGACTAGGATTTTCCAGCCAGGCAGCCATGATTTTTTCCGCGGCTGGCGTGCTTTTGAACCGTTCTTGAAGCAAAACCGCCAACTGTCTTTTTTTCATCAGCCAGTCTGGTGCATTCACACAGCTGGCCATCACTTGACTTAAAAGTTGTTGATTCATTGATATACCTAGGGCTGATTAAGCAAGGATACCCCATGATTTCAATCTGGGTAGGAATTGCACTTTCAGCCCCTTTTCCTTTCTACTGTATTCACTAAATTAAAGATGATATAATAGTAATTGAAAGATAGGAGGTGAAACCATTGGAGCAATCAATTACCATCAAAGCAAAATTACTCAATATTGATAATGAAACTGCACAGGCCTTTGTCCAATCTATGGAGAAATACAAAGACGCTTGCAACTTTATCTCACAGTATGTCTTTGATAATAATTTTGAATTGTCACAATCAAAATTGAACAAAGCTCTCTATCATGAAATCAGAGATCAGTTCGGCCTTAAAAGTCAGATGGCACAGTCGGCAATCAGAAATGTTATTGCACGTTATAAGACTGTCAGAACGCAACTTAGTCAAAAGCCATATCGTTTTGATACTGGCAAAAAAGACAGCAAAGGTCATGCTATTTGGTCTCAAATTCCCCGTGATCTTGATTGGCTTTGGAAACCGATTGAATTCAAGCGTCCGCAACTTGACTTGCAACGTGGCCGTGACTGGTCTTACCTGTCTTCTGCCCAGCAGCTGTCTTTAAACACTCTGCAAGGCAGAAAGAAGGTCTCATTTGTATGCAAAGGCTTTGATCAGTATCTTGATGCTGACAAATGGAAGTTTGGATCAATCAAGCTTCTTCAGTCAAAGCAGAATTGGTACGTTCACATTAGCGCTACTACCTCATTACCGGAATATTCTCCAGAAGAGGCAGAACATGTCGTCGGGATTGACCGAGGATTGCACTTCTTAGCAGCTTGCTATGATGAAGCAGGCAAAACTCTGCTTTATAGTGGTGAGAAGGTCTTGCGAACTAGACGTAAGTATAAAAAGCTTAGAGCAGAGCTTCAGTCAAAAGGTACTAAGTCCGCCAAGCGTCGTCTTAAGCAAATTGGTCAACGAGAGAACCGCTGGATGAGTGATGTAAATCATTGCTTAACTAAGACACTCATTGACCATTACGGGGCAAATACTGTTTTTGCCTTGGAAGACTTAACCGACGTGCGTTTTGCAACTGAACAGACCGCTAAAGACAAGCGCTATGAGATGGTATCATGGGCGTTCTATCAGTTTGAACAGTTTTTGACTTATAAAGCCAATCTGAACTCCTCAATAGTGGTCAAAGTTCCGGCTAAATATACCAGTCAGCGTTGCCCGAAATGTGGGCGAATCCGCAAGGAAAACCGAGATCACAAGCAGCATTTGTACGTTTGTGATCGTTGTGGCTACAAGTCAAACGATGACAGACTAGGTGCGATGAACATCCAGCTTTTGGGGACGCTTTACCGCAGTGGTGAAGAAGCCCCACAATTTAACAAACAGGCATCTGCTGAGTAATACTTGGCAGATAAACGGGCACCGTCAACTGTCCGACGATGCGGTCTCACAGGTGGGAGTCGCAAGACGCTATGACCACTATCTAGCAATAGATGAGACTGCAAACCTCAGAATTTATTCTGGGGTAGTTGATTCGCTCACGCCATTTCTTCTGATTTTTTCATACTTGGCATAGCCGTCTGCTTCCAGCTCGTCAGCCAGTTCCGGTCCCGCCGTCTTGACGATCTGACCATCCACCATGACGTGAATCTTGTCTGGCGTAACGTACTCCAGCAGCCGCTCATAATGAGTGATCAATAACGCACTGAATTTGGGACCGCGCAGATGATTGATCCCTTTAGCCACGATTCGTAGCGCGTCAATATCCAGCCCCGAGTCAATCTCATCTAAAATCGCCAGTTTAGGCTGCAGCATCAGCATCTGTAATACTTCATTGCGCTTCTTCTCCCCACCGGAAAAGCCTACGTTTAAATAACGATCGGTAATATCATCAGGCATTTCCAGCAGGGCCATGTTTTCCTGCAGGCGTTGGATAAACTGCAGCACTGGCAATGGATCATCTTCAGGACGCTGAGCATTGATTGCCGTGCGGATAAAATCAGCATTGTTGACCCCTTGAATCTCGGCCGGATACTGCATCCCTAAAAACATCCCCAGTCTGGCACGTTCATTGACTGGCAGACTCAAAACGTCCTGACCATCAAACTCTACCGTACCTTGCGTAACCTCATAGGCCGGATAGCCCATGATCGTTTCTGACAGTGTTGACTTTCCCGTGCCATTGGGACCCATGATGGCATGAATCTCACCGGTCGGCACCGTTAGATCAACGCCTTTTAAGATTTCTTCGCCGGTTTCTTTGATAATGGCATGCAGATGATTGATTTTTAATGTCATAATGGCCTCTTTTCTAGTGAACCAGCTTATCCCAGATAACGACTTGGTTGGCTTTTAATGATTTTTGCACGTCAATGATGCGCTGGTTGGCACTGCCACGAAACTGCAGCGTCAAATCCTTTTGTCCTTCCAAAAAGCGGCCATCAACCAAAATATCGATCAGGCTCAGCATTTCCAGTTTGTCATATGATTCCTGCTGCAGCTCTTCCCAAGTGTAGCCCGACCATGACCAGATGTCTTTAGTGTGACCAAACTCCTTGCGCACACGCTTGATGATCTTTAAGCAGACCTGGGTGTTCAAGAATGGTTCCCCGCCCAACAGCGTCAGTCCTTGAACATAGTCATGATCCAAGTCTTCGATGATCTGATCTTCCAGTTCCTGTGAATAGGGCTGACCATAGTGAAAGTTTTGCGCAGCCTTGTTGTAGCAGCCAGGACAGTTGAACAGGCAGCCGCTGACGTAAAGACTGCAGCGCACCCCTTCACCATCGACAAAGTTAAATGGCTTGTAGTCAGCAATGTATTGTAAGGAATGATCCTCAGCCAGCCATTCCTTGGGTTTAGGATTCTTGGGGAGTCTGATTGGACGTTCTTTTGCCATGTATATCTTCCTTTCTAAAGCAATAAAGGCCCGACGTTCGGTCTAGCCGAATGCGGACCCTTAGCGGTATTCACGAGTTGTTTACTTTTGATTGAAACGCCGATGCTTAATGTGGCTTCATTTTAAGTCAGCCATATTTTAGACGTGCTGATCATTGCCCTAGTCGCCGCGTTTTATAAGACGCAACTTCAGCACTTTGCCTAAAGCCAAGCTGAGTGTCTTGGCTGATTCAGATACTAAACCAGAACCTGGCAGCCTGCTAGATCTGATCGCCGGTGATGTTGGCGTGTGCCTTGTCATCCAGCTGCCGGCTCCGTTGGAATTCAGCGGCCGTCTTGATCATGCCGGGATCCATGTGCTTAGCCCGGTGAATAATTTCTTCGTGACGACCGTGAACCATTGGCCGCGCTTGAGGATTGCCAAGGTAGCCACAAGTCCGCTTAACCACGTCACAGGTTGCGGGATCAGTGTTGCCGCATTGTGGACACTTGAAACCGCGCGCCGTGGCCTTGAACTCGCCTTTAAAGCCGCACTTGAAACATTGGTCGATCGAAGTATTAGTACCCAGATAGCCGACATGATCGTATGCCCAGTCCCAAACGGCTTCCAAGGCTTTCGGGTTTTGGCGCAAGTTGGGATATTCGCAGTAGTGAATAAAGCCGCCCGCCGCGTACTGAGGAAAATCTTCTTCAAACGTCAACTTTTCAAATGGCGTCGGATGCTTGCGAACGTCGTAGTGGAAGCTGTTGGTGTAGTATTCCTTATCAGTAACGTCTTCAACCAGACCAAACTTCTTTTCGTCATCCCGGCAGAACGTGTCTGTCAAAGACTCGGCTGGCGTGGAGTAGACGCTGAAGTGGTAGCCTTCCTCTTTTTCCCACTCGGCACACAGGTCATGCATTTCCTTGACAATCGAAACCGCAAAATCGTGAGCTTCTTTGTTGTGTTCCCACTTTGGACCGTAGAACGTTGAGCAGACCTCATACAAACCAATGTAGCCCAATGATACCGTCGCCCGGCTGTTTTTAAAGACCTCATCAACGCTGTCGTCTTTCTTCAGCCGCTTGCCAAACGCACCATACATGTAAAGCAGCGGCGCGTTTTCCGGCTTGGCTTCCTTAGTCCGCTTGATTCGGTAATCTAACGCGATCTTAGCAATGTTCATCTTTTCATCAAAGATCTGCCAGAACAGCTGCTTATCGCCATGAGCCTCCAAGGCAATCCGGGGCAGGTTGACCGTAACTACGCCGAGATTCATCCGGCCAGAGTTGACCTCTTTGCCATTTTCATCTTTCCAGCCCTGCAAAAACGACCGGCAACCCATTGGCGTCTTGAATGAGCCCGTAATCTCCTTGATCTTGTCATACATCAGCAGGTCAGGGTACATCCGCTTAGTCGAGCATTCCAGCGCCAACTGTTTGATATCGTAGTTGGGATCGCCTGGCTTGAGGTTCAAACCGCGCTTGAGCGTAAAGATCAGCTTAGGAAAGATCGCTGTCCGATGTTCCTTACCCAGACCCTTGATGCGAATCTGCAAGATGGCCTTTTGAATCTCACGGCAGATCCATGACGTTCCCAAACCAAAGTTGATCGTAGTAAATGGCGTTTGCCCTTGACTGGAATAAAGCGTGTTGATTTCGTATTCCAGTGCCTGCATGGCGTCATAGATGTCTTTTTTAGTCTTGGCCTTGGCGTAGGCTTCGCGCTTGTCTGGTGCCACCCATTCCTCAGCGTCTTTCATGTGCTTATCGTAGTTCAGCTGGGCGTATGGCTCCAACAGCTGGTCAATGCGGTTGGCCGAGCAGCCACCATATTGCAGTGAAGCTACGTTAGCAATAATCTGCGACATCTGAGCCGTGGCCGTTTGAATGGAGCGTGGTGAAGAAACCCACGCATTGCCGATCTTAAAGCCATTTTTGAACATTTCGTCAAAGTCGATCAGACAGCAGTTGGTTTCTGGCATAACTGGAGAGTAGTCCAAATCGTGCCAGTGAATATCGCCGCGCAGATGTGCCTTGGCAACGATGCCTGGCAGCATTTTGAGTCCCAGTGCCCGACTCACCACACCAGCTTCCAGGTCGCGCTGCGTGTTGAAGACTCGTGAGTCCTTGTTGGCATTTTCGTGCACGATATGTGAATCGCGGCCAAACAATTGATGCAGCTTGTTCATTGGATTGGTAGCTTCAGCAAAGGCTTCCTCATCTTGCTTACGGTATTCAAGGTAGCGCGTAGCCAGATCATCATGACCCGCCTGACGCAGCCCATCAACAAAAGTTTCAGCGATCTCAACGGTCGTGGCGCTTGCTTGATCCTTAAAGGCCTGTGACAAAGCTTGGCAGACGGATTGTTGCGTTGCCCAATCCGCGTCAAGTGACTTAAAGATCAAGTTCAGCTTATAGGCATAAAAGGGCGTTTCAGTCCCATCGCGTTTAACTACCTTTAAATCAGCCAGACTATTTAGCCCGGTGTTTTTTTCCGTCTGCAATTTCATAGCCATCGTCCCCCTCTTAATTAACATGATCTATATTAGCGCAAAACACAACATCTAGTTAAGCCTTGACTTTTACATCACTATATGTTGTAGACAGTAATTTATTATTGCAGATCAAGGTTATAAAATAGATTTCATAATCGTACGTTAAGGCGATCAAAAGCATGTTAAAACTCAATTCTTGATTTGACATGAATCGCATATCGAACTGAATTCAATGTATAATTTAACGCTAATTTATCGTTTGATACGCTCAAAAATCGCCCTAATTTTTTCTGGATATATGATAAAAATCCCATCACTTCCAAAAAGAGCCAAAGACTATCTTAGTTGCTAATCATTGATATATCAAGGCTTGACAAGAATTTTGCACCGAGTAAAACGTGACAGTTATGATTGGATCAAGCTTTAAAAATTTTTTTGCGAGCCAGCTGCCGCCACGATTTTTAAATTTTTTCTACTATATAAATAACAGCCCGACCATTACGATCGAGCTGTTTAAATTTTTTCAACGCCGACAAACGAAACCAATCCTCTAAAACTCGAGATAGTCATAGTAAACGGAATTTGGATCTTGAACCGCTTTTAGATCTTTTTAGAAGTTGCTTTTTCTTTTAGAACTTCATCATAAGAAGATTGTTCAGCAGCAACTTCCTAATAATCAAAAAACCGTCCAGCATAAAAGCCAGGCGATCATCTAATTCGCTAAAATGCACTGCAATAATTCCCGATGAGAAATCATTACATTATAAAAACGTCGAACGATTGTAAAGGTGGTCCGGCGCTTTAGTACTTGAAATTATTGTCTTGGAACAATCATATTTTTAGCATAGCCTGACTTTATTTGCAACAGCCAAATTCTCAAACCACTAACAGTTCTTGATGAACAACGATTAACTTATCGAAAGTAGGGAACCATCATAATAACGACCGCAAAACAGATTTAAGGCTGCCGTCAGTCAATTAACATGGGAATTTCCGCGCTGAAACTGGACCACACTTTGACCAATCGATTAATACAAGGACTTCCGCGCTGGAATTTAACGCTGATGCTTGCGATACCAGGCAATCGTCTCCTGCAGGCCAAGCGCAAAATCTGTCTGACTCTTCCAATGCAGTTGGGTTTCAATCTGGCTGGTATCAAGCGAATAACGCAGATCATGGCCAGGCCGTTCAGCAACGTGACGAATCAACTGATCGGAAAAGCCCAATTCCGTCTGCACCATTTTCGTAACCTCATTGTTGCTCTTTTCTTGATGCGCACCGATATTAAAGATCTGGCCCAACTGACCATGACGCAAAACCAAATCAATGGCCGCGCAGTTGTCTTTAACGTACAACCAGTCACGCCGGTCGGTACCTTGACCGTAAATGGTAAGCGGTCGATTGCGCAGCGCATTTTGAATCAGCATGGGCAACAGTTTCTCATGATGCTGACGCGGGCCAAAGTTGTTCGTGCTGCGCGTAATGCAGATTGGCATGCCAAACGTGTGCACCATCGCCATCGCCAGCATATCCGCCCCTGCTTTGCTGGCAGCGTATGGTGAACTGGGATGCAGCGGATCGGTTTCCTTAGCCGCTTGCCCAGGCGCCATCGTACCATAGACCTCGTCAGTTGAAATCTGAACGAATTTTTGAATATTGGCCTGATAAGCAGCATCCAATAAAACCTGCGTGCCTAAGACGTTGGTTTTGGTAAAGAGCTCCGGATTTTTCAGTGAATTGTCAACGTGTGACTCGGCCGCAAAATTAACGATATGATCAATGGCAAATTCCTGCAGCAGCCAGTCAACCAGTTCTCGATTGTTGATGCTGCCATGAACGAAATGATAGCAAGCATTGCCAGCTGCCTGCGCGTTGTTGGCAACGTTGCCGGCATAGGTCAAAGCATCCAGATTTACGATCTCAATGCTTTGATCGTGTGCAAGTTCATAATCAATAAAGTGACTGCCAATAAAGCCGGCCCCACCAGTTACCAATAGCCGCAAAAACATCATCTCCAAAAAAATTCCAATTAAAAAGAGCTGCCTTGGATTTAACCGAGTCAACTCTTTTAGTTTAGAACATTCAAACTATATTTTAAAGCTTATCAACAGGCTGCCAAGCACCAGCCGTCGTGCCAATCTTCATTTCAGACATTACCTACTTAAGATAGGCATTGGCATCCCCGGTCTGAACCGTTCCCAACACATTGCCTTTTTCATCCGTCAGATTCTTTTTATCAGTCGTCGTACTATTATTAAATTCGACAAACCGCACGTCGGGATGATAGGTAATGTCAACCGTGCTTTGCTTGCCACTAGCATCTTCATACTTGCCTGTCCAAACACCGAACACGTTTTGCGCAAGGTTAGTCGGTAGCTGACAATTAATAAACGTGACTGCTGAAGACGTATCCGTATATCTGGAGTCCTTAGTATTTGGATCGTAAGCCGTTATAATCATTTTACCGTTAACTACTTTGCTGGTCGTTTGGATAGTCGTTTGCCATGGCCGAGCCAAATAGATGGCCGCGTTACTGCCATATTGACCGTCAACCGTCAGCTGGCAATTGTTAAATACCAAGCCAGTTTGTCCTTTAGCAGTATTTGGAGCTGTAAAGTAACCTGTCTTGCGTCCATTATAGTAGGCCATATTAATAGTAGCATTCTCAATCAAAGCATTCGCATCACCAAAGACAAAGTCGACCGTTCCTTCAATCTTGCCGCCATTAATGTAAACCCGATTGCCCTTGCCTTGCAGATAAACTGTATCTTGCCGACCAATCAAATTGCAATTCTTTAAATAAACCTGATCAGCTAAGGAGTCAAAAGCAACTGCCGGCGTCTGTTCGCCTTCTTTCGTATGATCAGTAACGTTATAGCTGTTTTCAAACGTGATATTTTCCGCGCTAAATCCTGTTGCCGCAGCCGTAACGATTACAGTACCACATTTAGAAGTACCAAGATCATGATTGTCTTGCGGCACAAAGTTTCCATTGGCATCAAACGTATTGGAAGAATAGTTGTTGTACGTAATGACAACGGCTTTTTGACCAGTTGAATCGGCATTCTTAAAGATGACGCCAGGTTTGTTTACCTGAACCGCTTCCGTATAGGTGCCTGGATCAATTTCTAAGACCAACCGATCCTTTAAACTGGATTGATTAGCATCCAACGCACTTTGAATCGTTTGGTATTGTTCATTGGCACCAACTTTAACTACATGGGTCTGGTACGAGTCATCACTAAGATAATCCAAATCAATACCGGTCAGATAAGCGCTGCCTGTTCCGGTAACTGTTAGTTTCAAATAATGAGCCGTCGTTGCATCAAGCATGATCGGCGTTCCCAATGTAATACTTTGACCATCCAGTGTCAGCGTCTGACCATTAGCCGTTCCAGAAATCGTCACCTTGGCACCATTAGGATCACTGGCAATTGGAATGTAGATAATCGTACCGCTATTAACCTGCGTATCCGTTGCCCGCGGTGCGAATTTGCCATTCGTCCCATTAATCTTTAAGCCGTTGTATTCGCCTTGATTGTTTTGCACGGTTGGCCGGCTATTGTCATTGCTGAGATTCCAGTCAGTATCCTTGGCCGAAGCCGTTGGCGTACATGGATAAGCGACATTGTAGCGTACTGCAATGTCAGTTAGATAAGCGCTGCCCGTGCCAGCAAACTGAATCTTCAAATAGGTTGGCGTTGATACCGCATCAATTTTAGTCTCATTTCCCAACGTAACTTCTTGGTTGTTTACCATAATCGTCAAACCAGCTGACTTTTGCCCTGCTAGTTTGAGCGTTACGCCATTTTGATTAGCCGCGATTGGAACATAGATAATCGTGCCACTATTGATTTGAGTATCAAGGCCGGTACCGTCACCGTTATCGCGAGGCGCAAACTTGGCACCAACTGTTGAAGCATCGATCTTAAGGCCAAGATACTCAGCCCGACTGTTTTGAGCTGTCGCAATCTGCTTGCTGCCAGCCGCCAGGTTCCAATCAGCATCTTCAGCCTTAACGTTGCTTGGCGTGCCCGGATATTCTTCAGGAGCTTGGGTCAGATAGTCAATCTTTAAGTTTTTGAGGTAAGCTGGGGAATTAAAGGTAATGGCAAACGTACCATCTGTAGCCATTGCAGGTACTGCCAACGTAAACGTGCCCTTCAAGCCGGTTTGTGCTCCTTGACCAGTCGTCAGATCAACCGTGCCACCTGAAAGCTCAATCGTAATCTTGGCACCATATTGATTAGCCTTAACCGGTACACTGATTACGGTATTGGCGTTGACCTGGGTATCGCCAGCGTCACGAGGACTGAATTTTGCCCCTGGTTTCGAAGCATCAATTAGCAATCCATTATATTCTCCGGTTGTTCCTTCAATATTTCCCAGGTTATTTAATTCTGCACTGCTCTTTTTATCGAAGTTCCAGTTGTCAGCAATCTTCACAGCAACTTTGGTTCCAACGCCATTTGCATCAAATCGCCATTGCTCACCATCAATTGTCAGCTGCTGGTTTTTGACCATCTGTCCTTGCTGATCAAAGTAATAAGTTTGATTATCATTAGTCCAGAATTGGCTAAGCAATGCCTGCCCATTATTGCCAGCAAAATTATAAGTCTGACCGTTCAACGTTTTAAGGCCTGTTTCTTTAGCACCAGTTGCATCGTTGAAGTAATAGTAGTCATCGCCAACTTTTCCTAGGCCATGCAGCATGCCTTGCCCAAAGCTAATTATTAAATATAAATCAATTTATAGTTTAACACTTTATATGACAATATATAACAACTAATACAGTTATTATATTAATATAGAAATAAATATTCTTATAAAAAAGAAGTCTTGCCACGGTAATACCGTAGTAAGACTTCTTTTAGTTTAATATCCAGTACTATAGCTGGTTGAATCGTCAGTAGAGTACGAACCATAAGTCGTATCAGCACTATACGTCGTTCCATAAGTTGAACTGCCGCTTAGCGAAGAGCTCGATTTTTTAGAGGATGAGCTGATCGTATTGCTGGTACCACTGCCAGGCGTATTGTAAGAAGCGCCGTTTGGCAAGACAAAATTGGTGTTGGTGTAGCCATCATAAGTCGTCTGCAGATTGTACATCTTGGTTTCATTGTTAACGACTTTCTTAGCCTTCAAACCTAATTGATTCCGAATCAGCTTCGAAACCCGGTTGATTTCCTTTGGCGAGGCGATCTGGAAAGAAACACCCTCAATTGTCGCATCCAAACCTTGGAAATGTTCAGTCTTAATGTTCTTCAGCGCAACATGATAGTTGGTGTATAAAGTTGCCACGTTGTCAATTGGAATATTGGTCTTAACCCCATCCTTGACAGCGTCCATAATCTTGTTGGCAGCCGAGATGGAACCCGACTCCTTGAATTTCTTCATAACACTCTTCATAACCTGCTGCTGCCGGTTTTGACGGCCATAGTCACCTTTAGGATCATCATAGCGCATCCGGGAATACTGCAAGGCGTCATGACCATTCAAATGCAGCTTACCCTTGGCAAAATGCTGACCTTCATAATCAAAGGCAAATGGGTTGTTGACATCGACCCCGCCAACCGCGTTAACGACTTTCTTCAAAACACCCATGTTGACAACGGCATAGTAATCAATTGGCACGCCCAAGAGCTCTTTAACCTGCTTGACAGTCTGCTTAGCGCCACCGATCTGGTAAGCGGCATTCAGCTTAACATAGTCCGCACCTTCGTCAGTATCAACCTTGATCAAGATATCGCGTGGAATACTGGTCATAGTAACCGTTTCTTTCTTGGGATTAATAGTAATCAATTCAAGCGTATCGGTATTACCACCCTTATTCCCACGATTCATGGCACCAACGTCAGTCCCCATTGCCAGAACCGATACCGGCTTGCCTTCTTTCAGCTTCTTGCTGATCTTGCCTGAACCGTCAGAAAAGACACCTTGAGCAGTACTGTGAATCTTATGATATTCATAAGCACCACCGAGGCAGAGCAATACGATGATCAAACCAATAAAGCGATAGACCCAGCGCAGCTTGTTACGCGGCTTTTTAGGACTGTTTTGTGACTGATTATTTTGATTATGATCGTGTCGATACTCGGCACGTGTTTGATAGTCGCCATTCATTGTCTTGCTATACTCCAATAAACCAATTTTTTATCATAACTAACCTTCTAACTTTAGCAGATGTAAAGCGCTATCGTCAAATTTTGTTAAAAGATTTAAAGAATCCGTAAAGACTAATTATTGACAAATTGTAAAATCCGCCATGTTAACTCATATTTATAGGCTATAATGATATATTATATAATCGTTGAAAGATAAAGTAAGGTTGGAATTTAAAATGTCAAAATTATCAATTGTAGTTCCTTGTTATAACGAAGAAGAATCAATTCCACTATTCTATCCAGCCGTGGAAAAAGTCGTTCGCCAAATGAACGATTTACAAATTGAATATTGGTTTGTCAATGATGGGTCGTCAGATAACTCACTGACCGAAATGCGCAAACTGCATGAACAAAATCCCGAACGCGTCCATTACGTTTCTTTTTCGCGTAATTTTGGTAAAGAAGCCGGATTATACGCCGGATTACAAGCAGCTACTGGCGATTACGTCGTGGTAATGGACGTTGATCTACAAGACCCACCAGAATTTTTGCCACAAATGTATGAATTGCTCCAAACAGGCGAATATGACTGTATCGGAACGCGTCGTGTCGATCGTACTGGCGAAGCCAAATTCAAGTCGTTTTTAAGCGATCAGTTTTACCACGTCATTAACCGTATCTCACAAACTAACATCGTTCCTGGTGCACGCGACTACCGAATGATGACGCGACAGATGGTTGATGCCGTTTTATCATTAAAAGAATATAATCGTTTTTCAAAAGGCATCTTTAGCTGGGTCGGATTTAAAACTAAATATCTGGACTACCATAACGTTGAACGAGTGGCCGGTGAAACGGATTGGTCAACTTGGAAATTGTTCAAATATGCAATGGATGGAATCACTGATTTTTCACAAGCGCCGCTTTCGATTGCAGTGTGGTTAGGAACGACTTCATTCGTGCTTTCAATTATTGGCCTGTTGTTTGTTATTATTCGGCGGATTGTTGAACCAGACAGTAGTGTCTTTGGTTGGGCTTCATTGATCTGTATCATCCTATTATTCGGGGGACTTCAATTGTTATGCATTGGGATCGTTGGTAAGTACATTGGACGTATCTACATGCAGGTCAAGCAGCGACCAATCTATATTATTAAGGAAAAGAAATAATGATAAAACGAAAAAGCCTGCTGTTTTGGTCAGTAGAACTATTAATTGTCGCGACTTTAATTTGGGTTTGCACTAAACTGGACTTTCTGTTTCATCCCATCGTCGTCTTCATATCAGTAATCTTTGTACCACTGATCGTTTCAATCTTTTTATATTACATGACGAGTCCGGCCTTTCGCCTGTTAATGAAGATTCGCTTAGGTAAATGGCAGATGAAACGTGGGATCGCCAGCATGGTGATCGTCTTGGGACTCTTGCTGCTGATAGTTGGTAGTCTTGCAGTCTTGATTCCACCAATGATTAAGGAACTTAATCAAATGATTCACTGGCTGCCAAGTGCTACTAACGACATGCAGCATTGGCTCGCACAAGCTTCTCAAAAACATGAATGGATTCGCAAGATAGACCTGGCAGATTATTATCAACAATTCAACAAGCAGATTACCAAATACGCTGAAAAGCTGCTGACGGGTCTAACCAGCAGCGTTGGCTCAATCATCGGTACGATTACCAGTGCAGTTGTCGTGATCGTAACCGTGCCAGTCATGCTTTTTTATATGCTGAAAGATGGCGATCGTTTTGTACCAAACATTCAGCGGTTCTTTTCTGAAAAACATGCTAAAGAGGTTACGGAACTGCTGCATCAGATGAATAAGACGCTTTCTTCATACATCTCTGGACAGATGATCGAATGTATCTGTGTTGGAATTGGTACCTGTATTGGCTATCTGATTATTGGCGAACCAATGGCAATCGTTTTAGGTCTGGTAGCTGGGATCACCAATATCATTCCTTACATTGGGCCATATATCGGCATTGCACCAGCTTTAATCGTTGCTTTGGCAGTTGACCCGCAGAAAATCATCTGGGTTATTGTGGTAGTGATTGTCGTTCAACAGATTGATGGTAACATCATCTACCCAAATATTATTGGCAAGAGCCTGCAAATTCATCCATTAACGATTATCATTCTGCTGTTGGCCGCTGGTAATATCGCTGGTTTGCTGGGGATGATCTTATGCGTGCCACTGTACGCGGTAGTTAAAACAATGGTTGATTACTGCATGACGATTTATCGCCTGGAAAAAAATGACGCAAAATAAGGATTAGAAAGCTTGTTTGCAGCAAGCTCCTAATCCTTTTTAAATGCCGTAGCTAATAGACTTTACACCATATTTGTAATACTATAGATAGGATAATTCTCGAAAGGAACATAAAAATGACTGATTCAAAAAAATTGGCAGAAGCCGTTAACAAGCGCCGGACGTTTGCGATTATCTCGCACCCCGATGCTGGTAAAACGACGATTACTGAACAGCTGCTTTTATTTGGGGGCGTCGTCCGCGAAGCTGGGACTGTTAAAGGACGCGGCAGCAGCAATTTTGCCAAGTCTGACTGGATGGAAATTGAAAAAAAGCGTGGGATTTCCGTTACCAGTTCTGTAATGCAGTTTGACTACCAGGGCAAGCGGATTAATATTCTGGATACCCCAGGGCACGAAGACTTCTCTGAAGATACTTACCGAACCTTGATGGCCGTTGACTCTGCCGTCATGGTAATTGATGGTGCCAAGGGTATCGAACCACAAACAAAAAAGCTGTTTCAAATCTGTAAGATGCGGGGAATTCCAATTTTCACGTTCATCAACAAGTTTGACCGCGATGCCCGCGAACCGTTGGATCTGTTAAACGAAATTGAAGACGTTCTGGGAATCGAAACCTACCCAATGGACTGGCCAATTGGGATGGGACGGCAATTTATGGGTGTTTATGATCGTTATAATCATCGAGTTGCCCTTTCCCACCCACAGGATCCTGCCAACCCTTATCTGCCATTAGATGAAGATGGTCAGGTAATTGGTGAAAACCCATTGGCTGGTGAAGGTGAATGGAAAGACGCCTTAGATGGAATGGAACTGATTGAAATGGCTGGCAGCGAGCTTGATGAAGAAAAGATCGCTAAGGGGGATCAAACACCTGTCTTCTTTGGTTCAGCACTGACCAACTTTGGGGTTAAGACTTTCCTGGAAACCTACTTAAAATTTGCCCCAGCCCCTTCGGCACACAAGACAGAAGACGGTAAATCAATCGATCCACTGGCACCCGAGTTTTCTGGCTTCATCTTTAAGATTCAAGCTAACATGAATCCTAAGCACCGTGACCGGATTGCTTTCGTACGGATTTGTTCTGGTGAATTTACCCGGGGCATGGACGTTACCTTGGAGCGGATTAAAAAGCCAATTCGTCTGTCAAACGTGACCGAATTTATGGCCAATACACGTGAAAACGTTGAGAATGCCGTTGCCGGTGATATTATCGGGCTTTACGATACCGGAAACTTCCAAATTGGTGATTCAATCTACACTGGTAAACAAGACATTAAGTTTGAGAAGCTGCCTCAATTTACGCCAGAACTGTTTGTCCGCGTAACGCCAAAGAACGTTATGAAGCAAAAATCATTCCACAAAGGGATCAACCAATTGGTACAAGAAGGAGCTGTTCAGCTCTACACTGGCTATAACTCCAACGACTACATTTTGGGAGCTGTAGGTCAATTGCAGTTCGAAGTGTTCAAGTTCCGGATGCAAAACGAATACAATTCCGAAGTTATTATGGAACCACTGGGTAGTAAGACAGCACGCTGGGTTGATCCAGAACAGCTTGATCCTAAGATGGCTTCTTCACGGAATATGCTGGTTAAAGATCGTTATGGCGCTCCACTATTCTTGTTTGAAAACCAATTTGCGGAAAACTGGTTCAAGCAGAAGTATCCAGATGTTAAACTGACGGCTAAACTGTAGGGGAACTCCATGGTAAAGATCAAAGAGCACGTAAATAATAGCAAATTCATGATTATACTAGGGTTATTGTTATTTTCTATAATCCTAATATTTCCCTTTTTTATTGCGGGTCAATTAGGTGTACATTCTGACTGGAGCTTTCACGCAGCAAGAGTTCAACAGATTTATTTGAATTTAAAACATGGTGAATTCTTTACATTCATCGGAACCAATACATTTCACAATGTCGGCAATGGGAACTTTTTATTCTACCCAACCGTTTTTCTTTATCCTTGGGCGTTGCTTGAATTCGTACTTAAACCTATTGAAGCATATTTAGTATACGCATGGTTGTTATTATTTGTAACTATGTTGGTAAGCTACTTCTGTATGTTTTCATATAGCGAAGGTAACAATCTTCAATCTATCTTTTTTGCAATTGTTTACACAATTGCTCCTTATCATTTGTACCTCATTTTCCAAAATTATGTATTAGGAGAAGCCCAGGCCTATACTTTTTTACCAATCGTATTTTTAGGTATTTACAAACTTTTATACAAAGATGAATTTATAACATTAGCAATCGGAATGTCATTGGTAGCATACTGTCATTATGTGTCATTGTTTATCGCAGGAGAAGTTCTTTTTGCTATTGTATTGGTTTATTTTTTTGTAATGAAATGTAACTTCAAAAAAGTATTGTTGTTATTAATTAAAGCAGTCTTATTGTTTGGACTATTAACTATTTGGCAATTCATCCCGCTTCTCACTGATTGTTGGAAACAAGGATTATTTACCCCACTATCCGGATTTATTATTATTCCATCCATGACAAACTTGATTATTAATTCCTTTAACAATCAAGTCTCTAATCAAGGCGGGCTCGGCATCTTGCTAATTCTAACTCTCTTTTTTGGATGGAACTGGGTTAAAAAAGATTCCATTAATAAGACAGTTTGGTTATCCGGAATTGCTCTCACTATATTAATTACAAATGTTTTTCCACATAACTTATTTAAAAATACAATATTTAATGTAATTCAATTTACGTACAGATATACTGATTTTGCGATTGTCTTTCTAAGTATTATTTGTGCCGAAGGATTATACAAATATATAAACTCTGACACAAAATTCACAGTCTTGAAATCTTCCTTGTTACTGCTATCTATATTGTTACTCTATGCTGGTAGTATCACCAATATATATGAACGTAATGCTAATCACAATAACAGTGTTGAGGTATTATCTCACCCTGCTAAGTCGTATAAAACATTACGTCCAGATAATGATTCACCCGTCATTTTAAATAATCATAACTATAATTATCAATTTAGCTATGCCGCTTTATTTGGAGAAACAGACTATTTTCCAATGCAGGCTTATTATCAGAAAGAAAGCATTATAAACCATATTATTTATATAAATAATTCTAAAAAGCAAATAACTCCAATCGCTTCTAGTAATAAACTAACCTATAAACTATCATTAAATAATAATGCAACGGTAGACATACCGGCACTTGCATTTAAACATACTACTCTTAGAATTAATGGGGAAGGAACAAAATATCATATTTCAAAACGAGGAACTATTGTGGTTAACCTAAAAAAAGGTAAATATCAGCTTACTGTCTCCTATCAGCCCCCTATTATCTACTATGTATGTTTTACAATCTGTTTATTAACTTGGGGATGTTTATTAATTATTACATTATATAAAAAGTCTATCTTCAATTTTAAAAGCATAAATAATACGAATTTCATAACTGCACACTAACAATACGCATTCCAACAACTGTGCGGGCCTTCTGTACTTGAGGAAACTCACCTATAGGAGGTTTTTAGATAGTAAAAATGTAATCAATTTCTAAACTAATCTGAAAACATAAGGAGTATGTAGTTTAGGATTTTTATTTTCAACAATTGTAGTTCCTTACTATAACGAAGAAGATTATTCCAACTTTTCCAAATTTATTGCTAACCACTTGGCATTCTTAATTTAACCCTGTTTTTTCTGAAAAATTTCGAATGAACGTACAAAAAAATTTTAAGATGCTTCTTGCAATACCGATTATTTCATCATTATAAACGTTGGTCTCACGTTCTTGTGGATGTCAGTTCTCGTTGTTTTGGTTTTATCAACTACAAACGAAATGAAAGTTGGCTTTTAATTTCGCTGCTCCCATTTATATATTGTTATGCCAATAAATGGGTATTCAAGATATATTCATTAACGCTATTGCCGTTTTACCGTTAATAACAACTCATATTTTGAAAAGCGTCCTCTTATAATAATAGACCATAACTATAAGTATTATTTATTTAAATATTAAGGAGAAATTTTTTGAATGATGGATAATTTAGCTGTTTTAATTCCTTGCTACAACGAAAGTCAGACAATCACTAAAGTTGTTAAGGATTGTCAAAATGCCATTAAAGATATCCCAAATTCAGCTGTGTATGTATATGACAATAACTCTTCTGATAACACCGCTGAATTAGCTCGTGAAGCGGGTGCTTGTGTCCGCTATGAATATAAGCAAGGTAAAGGAAATGCCATTCGTCGCATGTTTCGTGAGATTGATGCTAAATGCTATATCATGATTGATGGTGATGATACGTATCCTGCTGAAGAAATCCCCAAAATGGCACGATATGTGTTAGAAGAAAACTATGATATGGTCATTGGTGATCGACTTAGTTCAAGTTATTTTGAAGAAAACAAACGTCCTTTCCATGGCATTGGCAATAAAATGGTTCGTGGCAGCATCAACTTTTTCTTTAAAAATGATATTAAAGACATCATGACTGGCTATCGAGCTTTTAGTTATGAATTTGTTAAAACTTACCCTGTACTGTCAAAGGGGTTTGAGATTGAAACAGAAATGAGCATTTTTGCAATCGTTAATAACATGGCAATGAAAAACCATGTCATAGATTATCGAGATCGTCCTGAAGGAAGTACCTCCAAACTAAATACGTATTCCGATGGGTTTAAAGTATTAAAACTTATTTTCACTCTTTATAGGAACTATAAGCCATTGCGATTTTTTGGAACCTTAGCTTGCTTGTTATTAATACTATCATTAGCTTTCTTCATTCCAGATGTCTGGCTCCCTTATCGCGCAACAGGCAAAGTTTTACATTTTCCAACTTTAATCGTTTGTGGATTTTGTACTATTGCTGGAATTCTATCTTTTTATAGTGGTTTGATTCTTGACGCTATCCAGCGCAAGGAACATCGAGAATTCGAATTTAGGCTTCAAGAAGTTCATAACGTTAAATCAAAAAGATAATCAAAGGGGCTACTATATGCAAATACTCTTATCAAATTTTAATAAAAAACGTTTTATGATATCCATAATCCTTGCTTATTTAGCATCTGTTGGGATTCAATTTCTACTTAAGGATAATAATTTACAACTTGCATACTCAAACAGTATTGTTTCTTTAATCTTTTTTATCGGTATTTTCTCGTTTTATTTTTATTTTTTGAAAAAAATAAAATTCTCAAAGCGCGAAATAACAACATCCATTTTCTTAGGCTTTTTCTTTTCTCTTTCACTCATCGCAGGAGCTAATCTCTATAGGATAGGTACTGTTAATATAGCTAATTTAAAAACTTGGCTAAAAATCCTAGCAAACGTCCCATTGTTTTCTTTCTTATTTTTATTTTTATTCAACATTTTTTTTCCAAAAATAAATTATTTAATGAAATTATCCTCCAAGTTAGAAAATTTCATTAACAGTTTAAGTTACAAAAAACAATTCCTACTTACTTGGATACTAATTTTTATTGGTTGGTTACCTACACTTCTCTCTACCTATCCTGGTAATTACGTATATGATGCTGGATATCAACTTTATTCTTATGTAGAAAATGGGTACTTAGACCTGCATCACCCTATGGCACATACCCTGATGCTATTCTTTTTTGTAATTGAACTAGGAAAAAAAATATTCCATAGTGTTAGAATTGGACTTCTTTTATATACTTTATTTCAAATGCTTTGGCTCTCATTATCTTTTTCATTAATTATCACTTATATGAAAACAAAGAAAATAGTACCGCTAATAAGGATACTTTTCTTAGGGATAATGATCTTTTCTCCTTATATCGCTTTACTATCTGTATCAGCTACAAAAAATATTCCCTATACTGCTAGTTTAATCATATTTGTTTTGATAATTATTAATCGAAAAGATATAGTTGAAAATTATGGCATTCGGAAATACTATTTCCTATTTATTTTTTCTGGATTTATAAATGCTATATTCGAAAATCAAGGCCTATATGTACTTGCTTTTTCAATGCTACTAGTATTGTTCATCAAAGTTCCTAATAAAAAAGAATTACTAATATTAAGCAGCCTAATTTGCCTATTAATGTTATTTTATAATGGTCCACTAACTAGAAGCCTTAACGGGCAACTAAATAAAGATGACCGATATAAAGAAATGATGAGTGTACCATCTATACAGCTATCAAGTGTTATAACAGATAAACAGGCTAAAATTACCAAAACAGAAAAAAAGGAAATTAAAGAATATATCCCTACTTACGCTGAATATTCTGATTCTTCAAAACAATCATTGGCAGATGATTATAAAGGATCATTTAATACAATACTATTTAAAAAAGATAAATTTAAATTTTTTAGGCTTTGGCTAAATGTTGGTATTAAAAACTTTTCTGATTATGTTGACTCTTTTGCTAAGCTTACATTAGGATACTGGTACCCTGATACCAATTTTCCTGATCCTCGAAGTAACCATAAAGCATTGCTAGAATTTTCTACATTCTTCCCTCCAAACAAAGATTCAGAAATAGGTTGGTATAATATAAAAGTATCACACATTAAATCTTTTACATGGTTGTATAATATGTACAATTCATTTGTAAATAATTATCAAACACAGAAATTACCAGTACTATCTATGATTTTTAGCATTGGTTTTAATGTGTGGTTGACTTTTACTTTTATTGGTTGGTGTATAATTCACAAAAGTAAAGATTTTATTTTTATAATTGGTTTGTACTTCGGATTGTTAGGTACCTTTCTATTAGGTCCTGTTGTACTTTATAGATATGCCTTTTCTATAATTATGCTTGTACCTATTTTGATTACTATCATGATTTCAGATTATTCTTTAATCACAATAAGAGATAACGTAAGCACACCATAATGGTACGGGTTGAGAAATACACTAAAAAATGAGGCATCTCGCTGCTTGGCGAGGTGCCTCATTTCATTATCCTAGTGACTTTATTTGCCGCAAATCTTCTGAACGGTTGGATTCCATGGCAAATAAGCTTTCAGATCCAGGTTCTGAGAGCGTGTGTAGTCTTCAAAGATCAATTCCAGATATTTGGCTATAATCCCCTTAAGGGTGACACTTGAAATAATAAAAGTGTTATTTCCTTAAGGGGGTTTTTGCATTTCAAGTTATTCGACAATGAATAGACTAGAGTTGCTTTACGGCTATCAAAAGATGTCAAGGGCGGTTTTGAATTGTCGTTTTATGGCGGTTTAAAAATGCATGATTTG
>ENA-ORUR01000128-ORUR01000128.1-human-gut-metagenome-genome-assembly--contig:-NODE-128-length-63757-cov-125.457_pt1 | contig 63757 bp, 62 predicted proteins | sample MGYA00242086_ERZ509223 | MGnify/ENA primary metagenome ERZ509223 (study PRJEB26280, sample SAMEA2338820) | human gut metagenome | biome: human gut; feature: human-associated habitat; material: faeces... | reverse complement strand
GGTCCAGATGGACTTTTATTTTTATAAAGTGTTCAACTTGATTTTACAATCGGCGGTTTATATTCAGTTTTTCAATTAATACTTCAAATCACTAAATTGCTTGTTAGCATTTTGCTTAGCAAGGTCCTTAGTCTTCCAGTAAACAGCATTTGTTGTACCTTTTGAGTTAGCTGAAACGATCACATCCTGACCATTTTCGGTATGACGAGCTAAGTAAGTGCTACCTTGACCAGGTTCTTGACCCATATTAGTGAAACTGTAGAAGTTAATGCCATTCATGGTAGTTTGCTTCATGTAGCCTGATAATGAATCTGATGAACTATTGGTATTACCCTTCTTAACGTTCATGCTAAAGCCGGCTTCATCGTTGATCTTGTTGCCTGTAACAGTCAAAGTATCGATATTGCCATTACCAGTATCAGCAGTGTACCAAGTACCTTGAAGAGCTGCTGGAATTACGCTATTTACATTAGCAGTATCCTTAGTTGTAGCACCATCGCCTTCAAGTTTAGCGTTTAATTCAGCGTTTTTAGCTAATTGGTTAACTAAATCTGCATCATTTTTATCATTTAGGTAGTTTACAATGTCAGACAAGCTAGCTGTGCCAACATTACGTTGCTTTACAAAAATAGTGATTTGCTTATTAGCACCATCACCGCTAAGCATATAACGAGCGTTACTGCTCTTGCCTGTACCACTAACTTCGTAAACATAGCCGCTATTGTCTGAAGTAATACCAGTTTCAGCCTTGCTTCTAAAAGCTACGCTCAAATGATTTTGCTTAGCAGCATTTACTGCGATCTCCCAGGTATCACCATACTTTTGTGAAGCATAAACCGCAATTGCACTAGCGGTAGTCTTGTAGTCCATGTTTTCTGCAGAGAGCTTATCTGAATCACTACTCTTCGAACTAGAGTCTGATGAGGTATTGCTGTTGTTTGAGCTCTTCTTAGAAACTTGACTGCTCTTAGATTGTTCTGATTGTGTATTTCCTTGTGTACTTTGTGAGCATCCTGCCAAAGTTAAAGCGGCTGAGATTGCCACAAGTACGGTTAATTTGCGTTTCAAAAGGATTCTTCCCTTCTATAAAATCTATCTCTTTGACATAATACTATTATAAAAAAAGTAATAAGCCAATCTTTTATCAAAGATATTATAGAAAATTTACGAATTAACTGAGGCTAGCAAATTTAGCGTCTACATTAGCTTTAGCTAGCTTAACAGACTTCCAGTAGCTACCGGTGCAACTGCCAGTATCAACGCTATATGTCGCTACAGCCTCATTTTTGCCTTTCTTTTGAACGGTATATAGCCAGCCAAAGTTTTGGGCATTCAAAGCCTGAACGTGATAACAATCAATCCCATTGATATTTTCCATTCTGGCTCTAGCCCATCTTCTAGTTTGTTCAAATGACGTTGGTGCAAAACTACCAGAGATCTTATGGATCTCCCCGCCATTAATGCTATGAGCATCGATCACCAGCTTTTTACCTCGACGGTTGTACCAGGTGCCGCGCAAGTGCTTTGGAACTGTAGCGAGACCATTATCGCCTTTAACACCATATTTATCAGAAGTAATTGACGCTCCCATAGTCGTATAAGCAGCCAGTTTTCTGACATTTTTTATCTCGTTTTTGTCGTTTAAATATGACACAAGCTCATTTAAACTTGCACTACCTATTTTTTTTCGGTTATAAAAATTAACGGTGCTGCCTTCCAAGATGTAAAAAGTATCCGGTTCTTTGCCATTACCGCTAACCTGATAGATATAACCCTTATCCTTAATGTATCTAAAAGCAGTAGCACTCTTTACGGCAACGCTTAAGCCATTTTTATCGGCAGCTTGATAAGTCTTCTGCCAGGCCTTTTTATATTTCAATGCACCATAAACCGTGATCGCACTTGCTTTTTCAGAATCAGATAAATCTTGGGCAACTAATTTTTTTGGAGCCTGTTTTTGAGTGCTAGAAACTCTGCCATTATCTTTATTATTAGTATGAGAATTTTGGCTACATGCCGTTAATCCTAAAACGGCAGCAGTTAAACACATGAATGTTAATATTCTTTTACTCATCAAAAAAGACTCCAAATTCTAATTGCAACACAAAAATATCCCTAAACTTATTAGGGATATTATTACCTTTATTTCTAAATATTATATAGCATATTTGCCCGTTTGACATTGCTCAAACTTTAAAAATTAATAAAAAATCCTCGCACAGAGCGAGGATTCTTACTTGATAATCTATTAAATTACCAATTCATGTAACGTTGACGTTCCCAATCTGAAACAGATTGTGAGTACTTGGACCATTCTAATTCTTTTGATTCGATAAAGCTGTGAGTTAAGTGTTCACCCAAAGCGCTCTTGATTAAGTCATCAGCCTTAAATGCCTTAATTGCGTTGTGAAGAGTAGTTGGAAGTGGCTTGATGCCGTGTTCTGCTCTTTCTTCTTCTGACATTTCAAAGATGTTTTCTTCAACTGGCTTCATTGGCATCTTTTGTTCCTTGATACCGTTAAGACCAGCGGTCAAGCATGCAGCAAGAAGTAAGTATGGGTTAGCAGTTGGGTCAGCTGAACGCATTTCTAAACGAGTGTTGATTTCACCGGCACTTGGAATACGAACAAGTGGTGAACGGTTCTTAGCAGCCCATGCAATGTATACAGGAGCTTCAAAACCAGGAATCAAACGCTTGTATGAGTTAACAGTTGGGTTACCAATTGCAGTGATTGCACGTGCGTGTTCCAAAATACCGTTCAAGAAGTAAAGTGCAGTGTTTGAAAGGTGGAATTCACCATCTTTGTCGTAGAAGACATTGTGCTTGTTCTTGAAGAGTGACATGTTGTTGTGCATACCGTTTCCGGCTTGACCTTCAACAGGCTTAGCCATAAATGTAGCAAACAAACCATGCTTTCTAGCAATGTGACGAGCAACCATCTTAAAGGTTTGGCATCTGTCAGCAGTAGTTAAAGCATCATCGAATCTAAAGTCGATTTCTTGTTGACCATCACCAACTTCGTGGTGAGCAGCTTCAACTTCGAAACCAATTTCTTCCAAAGTTTCAACGATTTCACGACGGCAACGTGCACCTTCGTCATCTGAAGTCATGTCAAAGTATGATGCGTGGTCTGGAACTTCAGTAGTCCAGTTGCCATTTTCATCTAACTTGAAGAGGTGGAATTCCATTTCAAAGCCGATATCAAAGGTATCGAAACCAGCTTCTTTCATTTCACCAAGAACACGCTTCAAGTTGTTTCTCGGATCACCTGCAAATGGCTTACCATCAGTCATGTGAACTGAACAAATCAAACGACCAATCTTGCCACCGTGTTCGTCACCCCATGGCAATACTGACCAAGTTGAGAAGTCAGGGTATAAAACCATGTCACTTTCTTCAAGACGAACAAAGCCGTCAATTGAAGAACCGTCAAAACGAATATCATTAGTCAACACTTTATCCAATTGACTAGTTGGTACTTCAACAGCCTTTTCAGTACCGTTAATATCAGTGAAGCATAAACGTAAAAATCTTACGTCTTTGTCTGCTACTTCTTTTCTAATTTCTTCTGTAGTATATTGTTTACTCATAGCTTTTCCACCTATTAAAAACAAAAAAACATTAAATTGGTATGGTCCTATGATTTGATTTTTATCTCCTAGAACTGTTTAACACAATAGCAGATCAATTTAAAAAAGTCAAATTGGTCTAATAACATTTTTTAACTTTTACTATTTGTTAAAAAATGTATCGCGAACCGCATTAATGATTGCGACCTTGTCATGAGCATAAGTCAAACCGCCTTGCATATATACTGCGTAAGGTGGTCTAATCGGACCATCTGCTGAGAATTCAATTGTTGAACCTGAAACGAAGTTACCAGCAGCCATAATAATCTTGTCTTCGTAGCCTTCCATGTGGACAGCTTCTGGAGTTACGAAGGAGTCGATTGGTGAGTTCTTTTGTACTTCTTGAACGAACTTCACCATCTTGTCTGGGTCATTGAAGATGATTGTTTCGATAATGTCACTCCGCTTTTCATCCCAGGCAGGCGTTACATTCATGCCCATCTTATCAAACAATGCAGCCGCAAAAATCATACCCTTTTCGGCCATGCCAGTTACGTTAGGTGACAAGAAGAAGCCTTCATAGAAGTCATGCAAGTTGCCAATAGTAGCTCCTTCATCGGTACAGCCAGGTGCAGTCAAAGCGTATTTAGCATTTTCTACTAGGTCCTTTTTACCCACGATGTAGCCACCGGTCTTGGCTAGACCACCGCCAGCATTCTTGATTAAGGAACCAGCCATTAAGTCGGCACCGTATTCAGTTGCTTCGTGCTTTTCAGAAAATTCACCGTAACAATTATCAATAAAGACAATACTCTTAGGACTTACCTTCTTAACAAAGGCAATCATTTCTTTAATTTGATCGATGGTGAAAGTCTTTCTAGTTGAATAGCCACGTGAACGTTGAATAGCGACGATCTTTGGTTGATCACGCTTCAAAATCTTTTCTGCTTGATCATAGTCAACAGTATTTTCATCATTTAGTGGCACGTATGAAAACTTCACGCCCTTTTCAGCCAAAGTACCACGCTTATCAACGGTTAAGCCGATTACTTTTTGCAAAGTATCATAAGGTTGACCAGTTAAATAAGTTAAAGTATCGCCTGACTTCAAATTACCGTTTAAAGCAACAAATAAAGTATGCGTACCTGAAACGAATTGTGGACGTACTAAAGCATCTTCAGTATCAAAAACTTGGGCATAAATCCGATCAAGCTTGTCACGGCCCATATCGTCATCACCATAGCCCGTAGAGCCGCTTAAATCAGCTTCTGCGACGGCATTATCTTGGAAGGCTTTAAGTACCTTAGCTTGGTTAAAAACGATCTGATCTTCAATTTCTGCCAATTTAGGAGCGATTTGTTGATCAACTTCTTTGACAATCTTTTGTAGTTTTTCTGGTAAATTATTCATTTTTCCATTCCTCGACTTTTGCAATAATCTTTTGTTTACAATCAGGATCATTCAGCGGATCAAACCAAACGACGGGTAGTTGATTTCTAAAATAAGTTAATTGTCGTTTAGCATACCGCCTCGAAGCAGTTTTTAACTGCGTAATACAGCTGTCTAAATCTTCCTTGCCTTCGAAGTAAGGAAAGAATTCCTTGTAAGCAATCGCCTGCAAAATTTGATGCTCTTTAGCACGATTCTCATAAATGAATTTAGCTTCAGCCAGCATCCCTTTTTGCATCATCTTGTCGACGCGCAAATTAATTCTGCGATAGATTTCCTGTCTATCAGAATTAAGGCCGATAATCAAATAATCATAGCGGGGGGCAACCTTCTTTTGTTGTTCCGAAAATTTCTTACCAGTACGATCAATTACGGTCAGTGCCCGCATCGTTCTACGTGAATTAGGCACCGGAATTTTCTTAGCTGCAGCCGGATCCTTTTCATTTAATACCTGCCACAGTTTTTCTGGGCCGTAGCGAGCGAGATAATCTTCCCATTTTTGCGACGTACCGCGATTTTCTTCTTGCTTTTCACCCAGCTGCATTTGGTTAAGCAAGGCATTGACATAAAAACCGGTACCTCCAGCTAAAATTGGCAATTTACCTTTAGCACTAATTTCTTTAATAGCTTTTTGGGCTTCGTCAACGAAATCTTTGACTGAAAATTCATCAAACACAGAGCGCGTATCTACTAGGTAATGTTTAACCTTGCTCTGTTCCTCTTTGGTTGCTTTGGCGGTACCAACTTCGACTTCTTGGTAAACTTGCATAGAGTCACCTGAGACGATCTCACCATTTAATTTCTGGGCTAAGGCAATAGCCAGATCGGTCTTGCCAATCGCGGTTGGGCCAACAATGGCTAATACTTTTTGCATATCATCACTTTCACAATCCATTTTTAAACGAAAAAAGCACATTTGAGCAGATTCTCCTCCCAAATGTGTTTTTCAAATTAATATTTAGACTTTTTAGTTCTGCCGTCCCAGGTCTCAAAACCACCCTTAAGCCAGTGGACTGAAACAAAGCCCTTCTTCTTCAAGAAACGGGCAGCTCTCAATGTGATTGTGTTTGAGTCTGAGTAAAGGTAAACCGGCAAATCACTTCTAAGTTCATTATATTGATACTTAAGCATAGTATATGGCAAGCTTCGCGCACCATCAATATGCTTGCGTTTAAAAGGCTCTTTTTCTCGCAGATCAATAATTTGTGCCTTACGCATGCCTTCTTTAAATTCTTCATTAGTCAATTCACCGCCGAGGGATTTGGCTTGAATCTTATTCCAGGCCCAAACACCACCGAAGACTAAAAGAATAACTAATAAAACAGTATCTAAGACAATTAAAAAACTCGACATAAAATCTAATCTGCCCTTTCATAAAAGTTTACAAATATAATGATACCGCTAAACTAATTTACTTGCTATTGTTTTTCTTATCTTTCTTTTTTTCATTGAGTTCTTCAATGCGATATTCTCTACGTAAAATAAGTTTAGCCATCATATAATCATGTTGATCGATCAAACCAGCCTTATTAATATTGTCGAGTTCTAAGGCCATTAGTTCAATGTCCCAGATTCTTTTACCAATATGAACCAAAATGCCATATTTCTCTAAAAGCTGCTGTACATCATATAAAGTCTTCATTGCTTTTCCTTAGAAGTTAATAATCATACCTGTTCTAACTGTCCAAACTATATAAAAAATTAGTACGGCACCAGCCAAAACACGCCACTTAGGATTGTAAGTCTTCATTACACGATCGCCTAAAATAACCGCTAATAAGAAACCGACAATCAAACCACCGAGGTGACCCCAAATATCGATGCCAGGGGCAAAAATATCAATCCCCAGGTTAATTAAGGCTAAAACGAAGGCCTGTCTACCTAAGAAACTGATCATTGGATTATGAATATTGCGAAGTCCAATTGCAGTCATCGCACCAAAAAGACCAAACAAAGCAGTGGAAGCACCAGCGCTCAAACCGCGGTCGGAACTAAAGGCTAAACTCATTAGATTACCGCCAATACCGGCTAAAAGATAAGTCACTAAAAATCTAGCGTGACCCATAATCGGTTCAATATATTGCCCCATGTAGTAAATAATTACGGCGTTAGAAACCAAGTGCATTACACCAATATGCAAAAATTGGGCAGTAAATAAACGCCACCATTGGTTGCCAACCACTACGGCGTAGTTGCTCATGGCACCCATTTTCATCAATACGTTGGTATTTTCTGAACCGCCAAGGAATACTTCAACCAAAAAGACGATCAATAATACTACTAAAATACCCATTGTCACAAATGCTTGCGACAGGTTGATTCTTCGATTCATTTAAAAATCCCCTTAAAATTCGTTATTTGGATATATTTTAATAGATTTTGTTAGTCGTCACAATCGTTTGAATTGGAATATCCGTTTTTTCTACTGGCCATTCTGAACTGGCAAACTGCATTGGCGAACTTACTAGTGAGACAGTCTTAGGATTATATTTAGCCAAAAAACGGTCATAATAACCGCCGCCAAAACCTAAACGAACATGTGAGTCTAACGCAAAAGCTAAACCAGGCACAATCACCAGATCAAGCTCGTTATTAACTTCGGCATCCCCATCAGCAATTTCTTCAACGCCAAATTTTGATTTAACCAGCTTGCTCATATAAGTGTAACGAAGAAAGTCCAATGTATGATCTTGGTCTGCTCTAGCCTTAGCTAAATAAACCTTTTTACCAGCTTCCCACAATCTGGCGATTAATTCTGACGTATCGACTTCAAAAGGCAGAGAAGCGGTCACGCCAATTGTTTGGCTATTTTTAATCAAGTCGGTCTCCATTAGCTTTTCTAACAGGATGCTATCTTCAGTCTCTTTTTCTTTTGTATTTGCGAATTCTTTTAATTTGTTGATTTGTTCTTTTCTTAATTCTGCTTTTTTCATTTTCTCGTCCAAAAATAAAAAAATAGCAGGCACTGAACCTGCTATTTTGGTTTATTACTTAGTTTCACGGTGAAGTGTTACTCGTCTTTCAACTGGGCAATACTTCTTCAAAGATAAACGTTCCGGATGCTTACGCTTGTTCTTCTTAGATAAGTAACTTCTATCGCCACATTCGGTGCATTCTAAAATGATGTTATCTGCCATTTCTTTCACCACCTACACTTTTATTCTGACTGTACTAGAATAGCATTTTTCAAGCAATTTGACCAGTCTTAATCATTATTTTGTTGAATGAAGTTTGAAATAATCCTGAATCATTGCCTTAGCTACCTGTAAAGTATATGTACCCTCACCATCTGGATCAAGTCCTGGGAAGACAACTGCAACCGCAAGTTTTGGATTCTTAGATGGAGCATAACCAATAAAGGTAGCGTTGATTAATTCGATATTGTGTTTTCTGTTAGGGTGTTCTGCATCGTAGTAGAAGGTTTGGGCAGTACCAGTCTTACCTGAGATTGAAGGCTTAACGTTCTTCAATGGGTGAGCAGTACCCCAGCCGTTAGTACCGTGAACTACACGCCAGAAACCTTGTCTTACAACATTCAATTCATCTGGTGTCCAAGGAATTGCTTGTTGGACATTAGGCTTCTTGTTGTAATTGATGTAAATCTTCTTACCGTCCCTGCTGGTCTTACCAACAGATTGAACGATGTAAGGCTGCATTCTGTAGCCGCCGTTAGCAATAGTTGAAACATATTGTACTAATTGAATTGGCGTATATGCATCGTAGTTACCGTAGGCCAAGTCAAGTACTGAACCTGACAAAATGTTGCCTTTGGAGTTGAATGACTTACCTTCAATACCTGAAACTTCACCTGGAAGGTCAACACCAGTCTTTTGACCTAAACCAAACATAGCGAAGTTTCTACGCAAGATATCAAATGAATCGTTAGGCATATGAATGTATTGCTTAGGCACGTACTTTGCACCTACCCACTTCATAGCAAGGTGCATCATGTAGATGTTACTTGAAACTTCTAGAGCTGTTTCGGCATCAAGAGAACTGAATGTACCGATTGGGTAAACAGACTTCTTAACTGGAGAACCTGGCAAGTAAATTGGCGTATCAGGCAAGGTGTTGTTAATTGGCGTAATAATATGATTAATCAAACCGCCAGAAACAGTAGCACCCTTAACTACAGAACCCATAACGAATGATTGGTTGATTACACCTAATGCGTTATCTGTAGTCTTACCAGTATTAGTATTTCTGTTAATACCAGCTACGGCTAAAAGCGCACCAGTCTGAGGATTCATAGCAACGGCGTAGGCACCGTTAGAGTAGCGTGCAGCACCGGCTGATTCGGCTGAGCTGTATACACGCTTTAATGCAGCTTGAACTTGCTTTTGATACTTGGCATCAATTGTCAGCATCAAACTTGCACCAGCTTGACCATTGTAAACAGTTTTGGTTTGTTGAATATTACCGTTAGACTTAGTAGTTACTCGACTGGTTGACTTTGTCCCCTTCAAAAGTGGTTCATATTCTTTTTCAAGATATGAAGTACCAACACGGTCGTTTCTTGAGTAGCCATTTCTTAAGTAATATTGTAAGTTGTCGCTAGGCAAACCTGACTTTTCAGTTGAAACAGAACCAATGATACTCTGGATTGATGAACCATTTGGATATGATCTTTGCCACTCGGTACCAATACCAACACCAGGAAGTTCTGACAAGTGTTCACCAACTTGAGCAATTTCCTTATCAGTCAAACCTTTATTCTTAATGTAAATAGTTGATAAAGTATAAGCTCCGGAAATCTTGTTGAAAATCAAAGCAGCAGTCTTTTGCTTTTCATTCAACTTCAGATTCATCTTTTCAACATAATTAAGTTCAGCCTTGTAAATTTCTGAGTTAGTCTTCTTATTACCATCTGCATCAACCTTATCTGACTTAGGCAATTGTGCTGAAATCTTCGTATTATTATTCTCATCAGCTAAATAATAATCGGCTACCATTTGCTTTGTTGGCTTTTCATCGGTAATCTTAATGTAATTACTCAACGCATTTGAGATTTGATAAATCTGCGTCGTGGTAGTCGAAGCACTCTTAGTATAGGTAATGGCATTAGTTGCCTTATTCCCTACTAGGACGCGCCCTTTAGCATCATACATTACCCCACGGGGTACTTGGTTAGATACAACTGTTGAATCAGACTGTTGCACCTCTGCCTTAAAGCGAGAACCGTAGACCAATTGCAGATATGCCAATTGTCCTATTAGCATCGCAAAAAGCACGAGAATAACACCCAGAATGATTCGCATTCTTATTGGAGTTGAGGACTGTTTATTTGAACCAGTCCCACTGTTTTTTCTAAAATAATCCACGTAAATCGTCCCTTACTAAAACTGTATGTATTTTAACAAAAACTGAACGTTAATTCTACGATTGAGAACGGAGCTTAGATAAATTTTAATATGACAAAATATTTTCAAACGCTTAAGTTAAATTTCAATAAAGAAAAAGTGCTGTATTTGATCAGTTTTGTTTTGCCCGGCCTCATTTTCTTAAGTTATTTCTTCTATACCAAAAATGGAGTTTTAACTGTTGATCTGGGCCAGCAATATGTCGATTTCTTAGCCTTTTTCAGAAGCAACTTGTTTACTCACCCGCTTAGACTCATTTATTCATTTTCAAGCGGCTTAGGGGGCTCAATGCTGGCAACGGATGCCTACTATCTGTTTAGTCCCTTTAACCTGCTTTTGTTTTTAGCGCCGCAGAAATTTCTGTCGCAGATGGTGCTCGTCATTATTGCTGCTAAAATTGCGACAGTGGGTCTAACCAGCTACTATTATTGGAAACAAAAAATCGATAATGAGTTTTACGCTTTAGCAGCCAGTGCCGCTTATGCTTTATCAGGTTACACCATCGCTAACCATTTTAACCTAATGTGGCTAGATTCGGTATTGCTTTTGCCATTATTGATTGATGCAATCAACCGCGTGTTAGAGCAAAAGAAGAATCATTTGATTTTGATCACCTTTTTATTGTGGTTCACCAATTTTTACACGGCTTATATGGCCCTTGCCTTTGGCCTCTTTTATCTTTTAAGCAAACTATTTTTCTTCAATAAAAAAGAGCGCTGGCCACTTTTCTGGGAATATTTGAAGAAAAGCATGTGGGGTTCATTTTTAGACGCATCCATGCTTTTGCCCGTCGCAGTTGAAATGTTACAGGGAAAGGCTGCTTCAAGTGCCACTTGGTCCTTGGGCTTTCAATTTGCTCCGTATAACGAATTAGCCAAACTAGCAGATGGCGCATACGACTTTCATGAAATGCAGGAAGGAATGCCTAATATCTATATTGCCCTGCCTTTCGTTTTGCTAGCAATCTTTTATTTCTTAAGTAAAAAAATCAACTGGCGGCACAAACTAGCTAATGGCATTTTATTGATCTTTTTAGTTGCTTCTTTATTCTGGACACCGCTAGTCTTAATTTGGCACCTAGGTCAATTCCCTGTCTGGTATCCAGGTCGTTTCTCTTTTGTGTTGATCTTTTTTGCATTAGATTTAGCAATCATCGCGCTGAAGCAGCGTGAAAAAATCAGTTTCTGGCAAATAGGCGTTTTAATCTTACTAGCGATCGGACTAATCGTTTTCATTACCGTAGACTCTAAGTCATTTGCCTTTTTGAATCAAAATGCTCAGACTGCCTCTGCCGCCTTTTTAGCACTTGGTATCCTTTTCATCGGTTTCATCCACAACAGAAGCAACTTTGCAGCTCCGTTCTTCTGTTTAATTATTGAGCTAGAATTGATCGTTAATCTGGTTCTATCATTAAACAATTTGGCCTACCAAAACAACGCTGATTACCAAAATTTCGTTCAAAATACTAAACAAGTTACACAATATGCTAAAGATCATGACGACAGATTATATCGGATGGAAAAAACGTTCTATCGCTCCGACGATGATCCATTCAGTGCAAATTACTACGGCCTCAGCACTTTTAATTCTATCTCTAACCAACGCGTTTTAAATCTTTTAAGCAACTTGGGCTTCGTCAACAACAGCAATTCCTACACCAATTATGGCAGCACACCAATTACCGACGATTTATTTGGCGTTAAATACTACATTTTACCTAATGACGATATCACTCCGCTTAAGGCAAATGAGCAGATGAAATATAGCAATTCCAGCAATCGAATCGATACCAGCGACTACGATATTGTGAAAAGATTTGAGCAACTAGTTTTGATGAAAAATGACGATGCTTTACCATTTTTATTCTTAACGCCTAAATCTACTACTAAAGTTAAATTTGATTCAACCGATATTACTGGCAATCAAAATAAATTCTTTGAAGCAGCTACGGGAAAACAAACACAACTATTCTCTAGCGTAACCTGGCCTGATCCAAAACTAATTAATATTTCGGGCTGGGACGGCGGCTGGATGCAATACACCAAGAAAGATAAGGCTAAAGAAGGACGCGTAATCTTTAACTTTAAACCACAAACTGACAACTCATACTATCTTGAGCTCCCTGGTGATATTGATAATGACTCAATCAGCTTAACCGTTAATGGCAACAGCATTAATACCGACGTACGTGATCAGAATTCTCGCTTAATCAATCTAGGTAGTCGTCAGCGTGGCCAAACTATTCATGTAGTTTTCACGCTTAAAAATAATCAATTAAATCTAAATGCGGCTAACCTCTGGTGTTTGAACACTAAACAGCTTGAGCAAATAATGGACAAATTTAAGCAAAAGCAGCCACAGTTCAAACAAACCTCCGCTTTAACAATTCACTCCAATTCATTTAGCACTAAAAAGACGGAAACAATGAATTCAACTATTCCTAACAGTTTTAATTGGCTCATTTTGGATAATGGTCATATAATTCACAAAAATAAAATACTATTTATGAATACTTTTTTGAATTTTAAATTAAATAAAGGTACACACAAGATTACTCTAATTTACGTTCCTTGGGTATTCTTGATTGGCATAGCTATTAGTTTGCTTACATTATTTCTTTATTTAAGCATTAGAAAATAATGAGTGTTAGCGCTAACAATAAAATTAATACTAGACCTGTTATATGAAAATGTAATAAAATGTATACGTTATCATACGGATAAATTAATATAGAAGGAAGATTGAAAATATGGCTCTTAAATACCAAATTGGTGTTGACGCAGGTGGTACTCACTCAACTGCAATCGCATATGACGAAAATGGCAAAGAACTTGGTCGTGCCGAAGGCGGTCCAGGTCAAATTAATGCTGACTACGAAGGCGGAATTAAAAATATTTCCGACACTATCAACGAATTATTAAACAAGATTGATGGCGACTGCATGCGTGTATTAGTTGGTATCGCTGGTCTTTCTGTTGTTGGTAATGCTCCAGAAGTTGCTGCAACTATTTCATCAAGAATCAACAACCTGCCAACTCGTGCTATTACCGACTCACTTTTAGCTCTTTACGCAGGCCTTGAAGGCGATGATGGTGCTTTGGTTATCGCTGGTACTGGTTCTGTTTACAATGGCTTACAAGATGGTCACTTGATCGCTGTAGGTGGTTACGGCAATATCTTAGGTGACGAAGGTTCAGGTTACGCTATTGCTCGTTCAGCTATGCAATCAGCTCTTCTTAGCTGGGACAAACGTGAACACAACTCACTTATCGACATGTTCACTAAGTTGTTCAACGTTGAACACATGGATGAATGTAACGCTAAGTTCTACAAGATGTCTAACCCAGAAGTAGCTGGTATGGCAGTTCACGTTGCTAAGCTTGCTGACAAGGGCGACGAAGATGCAACCAAGATCATTAAGGAACAAGCTCACTTGTTAGCTCGTGACATTATCATCGGTTTGGACCGTTACGAAGATCCAAAGCCAATGAAGATTGCTTTAACTGGTTCAGTTTTAGCTAACAACGACATGCTTAGAGGTCTTTTAGAAGATGAAGTTAAGAGCAAGTACCCTGACGTTATCTTCTCAATTTCAAACGGTGAAAACGCTCGTGCCGTATTGTTTGACAAGAGTAAGGACTACCGTTACTTCACTAACCACGAAGATCGTTAATTTAAATTCTGATAGTTACACAAAAAAGAGATTCGAAAATTTCGAATCTCTTTTTTTCTACAATTTTTCATACAAAGGAGTTAATTCATTAATTCCACTTAAAATAAACTCCTCCATGTCATCTACTCTATCTTGCTTACGAAAGGTAAATTTTCCAAGTAGAAAACTCGTCTTCTTTGCCTCATCATTAAACTGCTTTTGAACAGACGAATCACTCAAGTATTTTTCTAGACTAAGATGATCGACAAACTCCATCTCGACTTTCACTTTTATAAGGTGAGTTTTATCGCTTTGGAATTTAAATAAAGCGTTGCAACTGTAGTCATTAGAATCGCTACAACTAATGCAATATGACTATACATCAAGACAAAGCCTTTGCTTACCTGATGATGATTGATGATTTTCTCAGAAAAATTCACATAGCTGCAAACATCGAGCAAAGCGAAACAAACAATAAAACTGCATAAGTAATCGGTGTCTCACTATTAAAGTAACTAGCCAAATTGACGATTGCTTCGCCAAAAGCAATGATCACGATTAAACTTACTCGTTCAACTAAATGCGGAAAGTTAACTTGTCCAGCTTGAAACTTATCATACATCAATAATGGCAATAAAAAGCCACAAATATAACCGACGATTACGATATAGATGCCAATTTGATAGCCAGCAACAATTCAATCGCCAATATCAAGATAAATGGCTTTTTATCGCTTTCTTAATCCTTCGGCGTCCCTATCCAATATTGCATGATCAAATCGACCAGCATCGCTACCATGGCTAAGTTAAAGTGTTGGAATGTAATCCGCCATTCGGTATTGATATTGTTGACCAAATAAACCATGACAAACATGTTGAACAAAAGTCCGGTTATATCAAAATAACGATTTTAACTATACCTGTTAAAATACAGCGCCTGAAAAAGCCATATTTGTAAGACTACAATTACTACGAAAAGGAACTGCAATAAAGTAACTAACGGAATACCGCCATTTACTGGATGGTGAACCATTGCCGTGATCTTGGAAATTGCATAAACAAAAACTAAATCGTAAAAAAGTTCAAACATCCCTACCGATTTAGCAATTATCTTTTTCATATCTATCACCTTAAAAAATATTTATCGCTTTATTTTACCAATATTTCTTTAAAGGTGCTTCATCACGGCCATTTCTAGTTTGGGATAAATGTTCCTTCACGATTTCGGTTAAAACCTCAGCCAACTTATCGATTTGTTCAACCGTCGCATATTCATAGCGACCATGATAGTTGCCACCGCCATTGAACAAGTTAGGTGTAGGGATGCCCTTTTGGGTAATAAAGTTACCGTCGGTACCGCCTCTAAAAGTTTGAATATTTGGCTTAATACCAAGCTTTTTGTATGCATCAAGGGCTAGATTAACCACATATGGTTGATCCTTAATTACATTGTAGATATTTTCATATTGACGGCGCATTTTCAATGAGAAACGGTCACCGTATTTTTGATTAAGTTCGGCCACGATATCCTTGATTAATTGCTCTTTCGCAGTAAATTTATCCCAATCAAAATCTCTAATGATCAAACTAATATCAGCATGATCAACTGAACCTGCCGCATTTAATACCAAGATAAAACCATCGTGTCCCTTAGACTTTTCTGGCACTTCATCTTTAGGCAAACGATCCAAAAAGTCATTCATCAAACTTGCAGCATTCACCATTAAGCCATAGGCCTCGCCTGGGTGAACCACAGTACCGCGAATATGAATCTGTGCTTCAGTAGCATTAAAGGTTTCATATTCAAAATCCCCTGGTCGACCATTTTCCAAAGTATAAGCGAGCTCTACTCCTGGGAAATCTTTAGCATCAAAGCGACGGCCACCATAACCGATTTCTTCATCTGGGCCAAAGCCGATATAAATATCACCGTGTTCAATGTCAGGATGTTCAGTCAAATACTTAAGCATGCTCAAGATTCCGACAATCCCCGCTTTATCATCTGTCCCAAGTAGAGTATGTCCATCTGAAGTAATCAAAGTTTCGCCCTTGCAGCTGGCTAATGCCGGAAAATCTTTCGGATCAAGATAAATACCTTCTTTTTCATCCAGCACCACTCTCTTACCATCATAATTGCGGTGAACCTGTGGCCTAATATTTTCCGCATTAAAATCAGCCGTATCAATATGAGAAAAGAAGCCGATTGGTGTCACATCATCGGTTACATTTTTCTTCAAATGACCAATTGCAAAGCCAGTTTTTTCATTGTAATAGGCATCCAAACCAATCTCTTGAAGCTGCTTAGTCAACTCCTTGCCCATCTTAACTTGACCGATCGAAGTTGGTACTTGATCATGCTTTTCTTCATAAGATCTAGTATTTTCTTTAGCGTAATGAATAAATGTTTTTTCAATAAAGTCTAAATCGTAAAAGGACATCAAATTCCTCCTGTCTAAAAATTAATCTTTATTTAATTTTACACTAATTTTTAAACAAAAAAAGAACGAAATCTCTTTTCAGAAATTTTGTTCTTGGATTTTATTGTCTTTTACTTGTTCTTCAATTGATCAAGGTGTTCCTTAATCTTGTCAGCTGCGGCTTGAAGCTTTTCACGTTCACTTGAAGTAAGCTTCAATTCAACGACTTGTTCAATCCCATCACGGCCAATAATAGCTGGGTAGCCGATGTAAGTCTTGTATTCTGGGTTATAAACAGATACAGGAGCAAACAAACGCGCATCAGAAAAGACAGCTTGAATCAAACGTGTTGCACAAGTAGCAATTGCATAGCTAGTGTAACCCTTACCGTTAGCAACAACAAATGAGTTCTTGTTAGGTTGCTTGCTCAATTTCTTTTGTTCATTTTCACTAAACAATTGAATAGCAATCTTGTTGTTTACACGCACAGTTGACCAAGCGATAAATTGTGATGAACCGTGTTCGCCTAATACCCAGCCTTCAACGTTTCTTGGGTCTTGACCAAGCTTTTCGCCAACAATTCTTTGCATTCTAGCAGTATCAAGGAAAGTACCAGTACCAAATACTTGGTTCTTAGATAAGCCAGTAGTTTCTTGCAAAATTTGTGCAACTGCATCACATGGGTTAGAAATGTTAATCAATACGCCTTTGAAGCCAGAATTCTTGATCTTTTCTCCAACTTCTTTAGCATTCTTAGCGTTAAGTTCGAATTCGCCAAAACGATCGCCGGTCTTAACACTAGCAGCGATATCACCAAAAGCAGTTACAACTACATCAGCATCTTTTAATTCATGCCAATCTTGCATAGTTACACGAACGTAGTAATTGTTTCTTGCTAATGTATCGTGTAAGTCATTGTATTCAGCTGCTACTTTGTCTTCATTTTTATCAAGTAAAACTAATTCATCAGCGATACCGTGAGTAAACAAAGTATACGCAACAGTTGCACCAACGTGGCCTAAACCGATAATACCTACTTTTCTCATAAGGAATCCTTTCTTCTATAAAGAGCAAAAAGAGAGGTAGTTACCTACCCCTCTTTGATTATTAAGCTTCAACCTTGTTAATTACAACGTCAAATTGGCCACCAGGAGTGGTAATTGATACGGTTTCACCCTTCTTCTTGCCAAGCAAAGCTTGTGCGATTGGTGAATCGTTTGAAATCTTGCCGTTTAATGGGTCAGATTCGTCACTACCTACGATAGTGTAGGTTTCTGGATCATCTGTACCAACTTCAGTATAGGTAACAGTCTTACCAACTGAAACTTCGTTAGGATCAACACTGTCAGCATCTACAACTTGAGCATACTTAAGCATGTCTTCAACTTGTGCGATTCTGTCTTCTACGTGACTTTGTTCGTCCTTAGCTGCATCGTATTCAGAGTTTTCTGACAAGTCACCGAATGAACGAGCAACCTTAATACGTTGAATTACTTCTGGACGTTTAACTAACTTTAAATTCTTTAATTCTGCTTGAAGTTTTTCTTTACCTTCAGCAGTCATTGGATAAGATTTTTCAGGCATATTTTTTAACTCCTCAGAAATTAAATTTTCTTTGCATTGATCAATGATATTGGTTTACACCAGTAAAGTCAACCTTAAACTAACGTACTTTAATGTCAAGATCGTTTTCCAAACCGGCAATAATCTTGTCCATTGCGTTATTAACAACTTCATCAGTTAAGGTATCCTTTCTGTTCAAGAAGGTCAAGTTGTAAGCAAAACTCTTCTTGCCTGCAGCAAGGTGGCTACCTTCGTAAACATCGATTACCTTGAGGTCAACCAAGTATTTACCAGCGTTTGACTTAATTACGTTTTCAACTTCTTGGTTTGTTACTTCCTTATCAACCAAAAGTGAAAGGTCACGTTCAATTGCTGGGAACTTAGGTGCTGGAACAGCAGTCATGCCCTTAGTAAGCATTGGAATGATTACATCTAGGTTGATTTCGTAACCATAAAGTTCTGCGTTGCGAAGTGCCTTGTCTGACAAGGTTACTGCGTGAGCAATCATACCGATCATACCTACGTATTGCTTATCGATGTAGATACCAGCAGTTCTAGTTGGGTGCATCCCTTCAATACTTTCGGCACGGTAAACTACCTTTTCAGGATCAATGCCAACTGCATCAAATAAGTTAGTCAATTGACCTTTAACGAAGTAGAAATCAACTTTTTGGGTCAAGTGTTGCCAGTTTTCTGCAAAAGTATTGCCTGAGTACAAAGCAGCAAGGTGTTCATGTTCGTTATAAATGCCACCATCGTGATCGTAAACACGACCTTGTTCAAACAATGCCAATTGAGTTTGCTTTCTAGCAAAGTTGTAGCTAGCTGCATCAACCAAACCGGTCATCAAGTTTTGACGCATTACTGAACGACTTGAGTTCAATGGCATTTGAACCTTAACAATGTCCTTTGGATCTTTAGTGTAGCGAGTAGCCTTTTCAGGTGAAGTCAATGAGTAAGAAATTGCTTCCATCAAGCCTTGTCCTTCAACAATAGCCTTCATGCGACGCATCATTTCTTCTTTTTCTGAGTAGCCACCGTGAGTTTCAGCCAAAAGTGGTTGAGTAGACTTCAAGTTGTCGTAACCGTAGATACGACCAACTTCTTCAACTAAGTCTGCAGGAATTGAAATGTCCCATCTTCTGTTAGGAACATGAACAGTAATATCGTCACCATCACGATCAACTGGGAAGCCTAAACGATCAAAGATCTTAAGCATGTCTTCAGGACTAATTTCTGAACCTAAAACCTTGTTAATGTGAGAAATGGTAGTCTTAACTGCAACTGGTTCACGCTTAGTGTCGGCAGCCTTGATAATACCTTCATCAACAGTGGCACTAGCATCATTTCTAAGCAGAAGTGCAGCCATGTTGATTGCCTTTTCAGTGGCATCCCAGTTAGTACCTTTTTCGTAACGACTTGAAGCTTCAGTACGGTTAGCGTGACGAAGAGCAGCTTTTCTAACCAAAGTTGGATCAAAGATTGCGGATTCAAGAATTACGTCAGTAGTTTCAGAGGTAATTTCTGAGTTCAAACCACCCATTACGCCAGCCATCATCACTGGCTTTTCACCATCTGTAATGACGATATCCTTTGGATCAAGTTCAACTTCTTTTTCGTTAAGCAAAGTAAGCTTTTCGCCCTTGTTAGCCAATCTAACTTCTAACTTACCGTTTTCGAAAGCCTTGGCATCGTAAGCGTGCATTGGTTGACCAGTCAAAAGCATGACATAGTTAGTTACGTCAACGACGTTGTTAATTGGACGAATACCTGCATTCCACAAGCGTCTTTGCATCCAAAGTGGTGAGTCTTGAATCTTAACACCAGTCAATTTACGTAAGTAGAACTTAGAAGCAAGCTTTTCGTCTACCTTAACGTCAAGTGAATCAGTCCAGTCTGGACCATCTTCTTTTAAGACAACGTCTTCGACCTTAGGCTTTTGATCAACGATAGCACCAACTTCGTAAGCTGCGCCTTCCATGCTCAAAGTATCAGCACGGTTTGGCGTAATATCGAAGTCTAAAATGTAGTCGTCCATGCCTAAAGCTTCGTAGACATCTTGACCTGGCTTTACGTCAGCATCTTCAGGGAAGACATAAATACCATCAGCGAATTCTTCTGGTACTACAGAATCGTTAAAACCAATTTCTTGCAAACCACAGATCATACCGTAACTTTCCATGCCACGGATCTTGCCCTTCTTGATCTTTTCGTTGCCAGCAATTCTAGCACCGTGAAGAGCAACAATTACTAATTCGCCTGCATCAACGTTAGGAGCACCACAAACGATTTGAAGTGGTTTATCTTCGCCAACATCAACGTGAGTCAAGTGAAGGTGGGTACCTTCAACGCCCTTACAATCAAGGACCTTACCTACGACAAGCTTCTTAAGTCCCTCTTCTGGATGCTTAACGTCAGCAATTTCAACACCAGTACGAGTGATCTTTTCAGCTAAAGCATGAGGTTCTTGATCTAAATTAAGAAAATCTTGTAACCAATTATATGAAACTAACATCTATTATTTTTCCTCCTTGCGGAATTGCTCTAAGAAACGAACATCGTTAGTGTAGAAGTCACGGATGTCGTCAATGCCGTATTTCAAAATTGCAAAACGATCAAGTCCTACACCGAAGGCGAAACCACCGTAAACATTTGAGTCAACGCCAGCATTTTCCAAAACATTAGGGTGAACCATACCGGCACCTAATACTTCGATCCAGCCAGTGTATTTACAAATAGGACAACCCTTGCCGTTACAGTTGAAACAAGATACGTCCATTTCAACTGATGGTTCCGTGAATGGGAAGTAACTTGGACGAAGACGAGTTGCTCTATCTTGACCGAAGACGTGCTTAGCGATCATTTCAAGAGTACCCTTCAAATCACTCATGGTTACGTTCTTATCGACAACCAAGCCTTCCATTTGCATGAATTGGTGTGAGTGAGTTGCATCGTCATCATCACGACGGTAAACCTTACCAGGACCAACCATCTTAAGTGGGCCCTTTGAGAAGTCATGCTTTTCAAGGACACGAGCTTGGTCACCTGAAGTTTGACTTCTAAGCAAGTCTTCATCGTCAATGTAGAAAGTAGCTTGCATATCACGAGCTGGGTGATCCTTAGGCAAGTTCATCATTTCGAAACAATAGTGGTCTGTTTCAATTTCTGGACCTTGGACAACCTTGTAGCCCATACCAATGAAGTAGCTTTCAAGGTCATCTAAAATAATATTGATTGGATGCTTGGAACCTAAATGACCTTGACGACCTGGCAAAGTAACGTCAATCTTTTCTTCTTCAAGTCGCTTAGCCAAAACCGCCTTAACAATTTCATCTTTTGCGGCATCTAATTGAGTGTTGAACAAGTCACGCAATTCATTAACTTTTTGCCCAACTTCACGTCTGTTCTCTGGTGCAACATCACGCATTGAGTGCAAAATCTTGGTTAATTCACCTTTACGACCAACCAATTCAACTCTAACTTTATTTAACGTTTGCTCATCAGTTGCTTTGTTGATTTGCTTAAGCCCTTCTTCATGGAGCTCTTTCAACTTATCAAATAAGTCCATTAATTCTTTCCTTTCAAAAACAAAAAAGCTCCGTCCCAGTAGGGACGAAGCTTCGCGGTACCACCCTAGTTTGGACATAGTATGTCCACACTTAAGCTTTCGTTAACGGTGAAATACCGGAATGGGTTAGATTCTACTCCCAAGATGAAATTCACAACTGCTTGTCTATCTTCTCTTTCAGCTTGTTAAAGAAGACTCTCTGTCTAGATAGCAACATTGTTACTAGTCTTGATCTTAGTAATTAACTAATATAATATTTCTTTTTTGGAATTCTTGCAAGCTCCTAGGCCCACTTATCTGCCCAATCATGAACTTGATCAAAGACTGGCTTAAGGTCAGCCCCCTTTTCGGTCAAGCTATAGGAAATAATACCTGTGTCTTTGTTAACAGTGCGCTTTACAATACCGTCTTGCTCAAGTTCTTTAAGACGCTCAACCAAAACACGGTCAGAGCAAGCTTCAATGCAGCGAGCTAGATCCTTAAAACGCATATCCTCTGTGTCGCATAATGAGCTAATGATTAAGCCGTTCCACTTCTTGCCGATTATTCTAAAGGCATTGATAAAGTGACTACACAATTCATAATCTTCCGGTTTACAAGGAGTTGTCTCCTTTTTTTCTTTAACTTCTTGCATAAGTAACTCTCCTATTCATTGGTATAATTCCAGTAAAAATATTATTATATTTTCTTATCTATTATAGAAAAACTACTTACTAATTACAAGTGCTAAACAAAATGGTAAATCATAATGCCGGCAGCTACTGCCGCATTCAAAGATTCAGCCTTACCCTTAATTGGAATATACAACTTTTCATCGCTTAAACTAGCAATAGTTTCGCTTACGCCATGTGCTTCGTTACCGATAATTAAAGCAAGTTGAGGCACCTTCTCAAAGTCTTGCAATTGCTTAGCTGATTTATCAAGTATGCTGGCATAAACAGGAATCGCAGAATCTTGGAAATCAGTGATGACGTCTGCTAAGTCGCGCTTAATCAAATCAATGTGGAATTGACTTCCTTGCATAGCGCGTTGCGTCTTAGGATTGTATAAGTCAGCACTTTCTGGTGACAAAACCACGCCATCAAAACCAGCGGCATCGGCAGTTCTAATGATCGTACCAACATTGCCTGGATCAGCTAAATTATCAAGCAAGACCCATTTACCATAATTAAATGGAAATTCCTTAGGTTGATCGATCTTAAGTACCATGAAGATTTCTTGTGAATTCTTAGTGCTGGTCAAATGACGGGCAATTGCTTTATTGATTAAAATGACGTTTTTGCCATCTAAATCAATATCGTAGTCTTCGTTTACTTGATCAAGAGCTTCTTCTGTTCCTAAGACATATTGATATTTCTTGCCTGCTTTAACAGCTTCTTCAAACAAGTGAAACCCTTCAATTAAGTAGCGGTTTTCTTCATCACGATATTTCTTTTGCTTTAATTTAGCTAATTTTTTAATTGTTGCATTATTAACTGAACTAATTTGTTGCATAATTCTCTCCTTTTTGCTTCTGTCCCCATTATAATGGATAATTGTATATAGAAAAAAGATAAATTAATTGAAAACGAGGCATTTACTATGGAAACTAGAAAATTAGTTGTTTCGGGTTTAGTTCAAGGCGTAGGTTTTCGCTGGAGCACACAAATGCTGGCCAATAAAATGGGCATCCCCGGCACAGTAAGAAATAATTCAGACGGCACCGTAACTATTTACATCCAAGGCGAACCTAGCGAGCTTGATCACTTTATAGAGAAATTGCCATCTGCATCAGGTTTTGCTCATATTGAAAACATTGACCAAGAATTAGCCTCAAATGTGGAAAAAATGCATAGCTTTAATGTATTATATTAGAGATACATTTTTTAATAGAAACTAAGTGGTGATTATTTTAATGAAAAAAATTAAGAGATATACAGGAGTATTGGCACTCTTAGTAGTCGCTGCTCTTGTATTGAGTGCATGTGGCGCTACCAATAACCCTAATGTGACTCCTCACAGCGGAATCTACGGTTGGGTTTACCAATGGTTAGGTCGTCCCTTGCAAAACATTATGATCCAAACTGCCCACATGATCGGCGGCGAAAATGGCGCTGGTTGGGGTATCGTGATCATTACCTTTGTCGTTCGTCTTATTTTGATGCCTCTTATGCTTGTGCAACAAAATAAGAGCGTACGCCAACAAGAAAAAATGGCTCGTCTGCAGCCACAAATGAAGCTCATTCAAACTGCAATGAAGCATAAGGGAATTACCCCTGACCAACAAATGACCTTGTCAGGTTGGCAAAGAGAGCTATATTCAAAGAACCAAGTTTCTTTGACTGGCGGTATGGGATGCTTGCCTTTGATTATTCAGTTGCCTATTATGTGGGGAATTTACCAAGCGGTATTTTACTCACCACAATTAGCGCACTCAACATTCTTTGGCATCTCCCTTAGTCAAAAATCAGTAGTTTTGGCGATCGTTGCGACTGTCTTCACAGTTATTCAAGGTTACATCTCACTGATCGGCATCCCTGAAGAACAAAAGAAGACAATGCAATCGATGATGATCGTTAACCCAATTATGACTTTATTCTTCAGTTTGTCATTCTCAGGTGCGTTAGCTTTATACTGGGCCGCAGGTAACTTGGTAATGATTATCCAACAATTAATCGTCACCTTCGTCCTCACCCCTAAGGTTAAGCAACACGTGGCTGAAGAATTAAAGGAAAAGCCAGTTGAAGTAGTTGTTACCAAAGAAAAGGTTGATGCTTTATTCAATCCTAGCGGCGAAAGCAATACTGCTAATACCGAAGCTAAGAAAGAATTGCACCAAGATTTACGTAACCGCAACAAGGGTAAGCAACAAAGAAGAAAATAATTAAGATACAAAAAAGGATCTGGAAAATTCCAGGTCCTATTTTTTTACTTCAAAATGCTATCTGGCACATCATTTTTATGTTTTTCTGCTTCAATCTTTCGTAATTCAGCGGCACGCTTTTTAGAAAGAACTGGGAAGACCATCTTAAATTGACTGCCTTGCCCTTCTACAGATTCAACACTGATTTCGCCCTTATAACTATCAACTAATTTTTGAGCGATTGATAAACCTAAACCATTACCGCCTTTTTCACGGGTTCTGGCCTTGTCCACTCTATAGAAGCGATTAAAGATCTTCTTTTGATCTTCTGGTGAAATACCTTCACCGAAGTCTTGCACCATGATGCTGACTTCTTTTTTGGTTACACCGGCAGAAACATTGATCTGCTTACGATCCGTTGAGTATTTAATACCATTATCGATCAAAATGACCAATAGTTGTTCAAGGTGACCGTGATACATTTGAATCTCAGTATCATCAGGCAAGTCATCCTCATCAAGCTGAATCTTAAAGTCAGGGTGAACCATTGCCAAATCAGAAACAACTCTCCGTACTACTTCATTGACGTTAGTTATTTCATATGGATATTGCACATCAATTTGTTCAGCTCTAGTCAAATCAAGCATTTCTTGGATCAGGTGCTTCATTCGATCAGCTTCTTGCAATGAGGCCTTGATTGATTCATCCAAAATTTGCGGATCATCCTTGCCCCAACGCTCCAGCATGTTTAAGTGTCCTTCAATTACGGCAACAGGGGTCCGCAATTCGTGAGAAACATCCCCAACAAACTGCTTTTGCTGTTCAATATAACTCTGCATCCGATCCAGCATCTGGTTGATAGAACTGGCCAGCTCTGCTAATTCATCGTCACGATTAAGCGGCTTAATTCTGGCCTCACTATTTGGATCAGCATTAACTTCCTTAGCCACTTTAGACATCGTCTTAATCGGTCTAACAACATTGACTACCAAGACATATGAAATAGCCACAAAGAAGATAATTGCAATCAGCGAAATAATCAGCATCCAGTGCAGCAAGTTGCTCATCAAATGGTTGTAATACGTCATTTTATTTGAGACAACCACATACCCAGTCAATTTATTATTAACGGACGAGTACACCTTTTGGTAGGTGACTAAAGTCGTTTTATTATTTCGTTTAACCTGTACTACCCTGCGATTACCCTTAAAAGGACTAAACTTTGGCGTCGTATCACCATTGGCAAAGACAACCTCGTTATGCCGATTGTAGACAGCTACGTTAATATCAGGATTGGATATTAAAGAAATCAGGTTGTCGCTAAAGGCATTGTTCCGCGTATCTTTGCTGCTAATGGCAGGACCGCCGTTCAAGATTCGCCTTGTAGATGGCGATAGCGACGGAATGACATTCGAAATCTCCAACTCATCTGGAATCGAACTTAACGTCCGCTCAAGCGTAACCACTACATTGTCGGAAGTTTCTTCCTGCTGGTCCATCGATTGCTTACTTACAATTTGATAAACCACAACTGAAAATAAGACAAAAGAGACCGTAATCGTCAACGCAACGATACTTACCCATCGCACAATTAACGATGAATGTTTGGTCTCTTTAGCTCTATCTCTTTTATTCTTGATCATCATCTTCATCTCTTACCATGTATCCAGTACCACGTACTGTCTTGATGTAAGATGGTTGACCTGGTACATCGATCTTGTTACGCAAGTAACGAACGTAAACTTCGACCACGTTAGTTTCGATGTTTGATTCAGGTCCCCAAATCTTGTTCAACAATTGATCACGACTAACAACGTTGTTCTTATTTTCAATCAACGTCATGAGTAAGTTGTATTCACGTTTAGTTAAATCAATTGCCTTACCGTCACCGCGGTGAACAATTCTATTAGCAGTTTCAATAGTCAAGTCCTTGAACTTAACAATCTTTTGCTTAGCAACAGTTACCTTAGAAGCATCCTTTTCAATCTTTACACGACGCAAAACGGCACGTAAACGTGCAAGAAGTTCTTCAATTGCAAATGGTTTAACGATATAGTCATCAGCACCGTGATCTAGGCCTGATACACGGTCAATAACAGAGTCACGTGCAGTCATCATAATGATAGGAGTAGTCTTAACTTGACGTACACGACGAGCAATTTCCAAACCGTTTAAATCTGGAAGCATTAAGTCAAGTAAAATTGCATCAAAATCTTGGGAAAGGGCATCGTCCAAACCCTTACGGCCGTTGTTTTCTACTACGGTTTCATAATTTTCGTGTTGTAATTCGAGCTCTACAAAGCGAGCCAAGTTTTTTTCATCTTCAATAATCAGAATTTTTGCCATCTTATCTCAGTTCCTCATAGATCAATTTATTCTTTTAATACTAATAAATTAATTAAAAAATGTTTTTATAATTAAAGGATACTTTAAAAACCGCTCTAAAACAAGATTAAAAAACAATCAAAGTTAAAATTCTTTGATTGTTTCGATAATTTTGTTACTATTTTTTATCGTTTTTGTCATCTTGATTATCAAGCAAGACTTTCAGCTTAGCAAAAGCTGGGTTAACTTGATTCTTCTTACCTTCATCAAAGGCAGATTCAGAGATAACTTCCCAGCCATTACCTTCTGGGAAAATATTCTTTTCCTTTTCTTCCGGTGTCAAAATAGTAGTTGGAATATTCAGCAACATATTATCTTCAACAGCAGTTTGTAGATCAATAACATCATTATCTACTTGTACGATTGTGTCATTATCCTCTAATTCTTCCTTTGTAGGCTTGCGATCAATGTAGTTTTCTACAAAAGTGAAGTCTTCTTGATAATCAACCGGTTTTAAGCTTCTACTAGATGGAACTGTTAAGTCAGCTGTGATATGAAAATTGCCGGTTACAAATGGTTCTTGATAGAACAAGTCTCCTGATAGATGCACATTCTTGGCATCAATCAAAAGTTCCTTACTTCGCTTAAAAAATTCTGGACGCATCTTTACATCACGTTCGATATGAGTAAGTGGCTCAGAAGCATTTTCTATTTTAGAAAAACTAATTTCTAACATATTACACCTCGATTGGACGTCGGCCAAAGTTTTGGTCAACTCCCATTATTTGTTCAAATAAACGATCTGTCCTAACTTGAAGTGCAAGAGAACCATCTTTTGCGCTTCTCTTATCAACCTTAGAAATAATTTCCGTTTGGAAATTTTTACGATTATCTTTTAAAAAATTACGTCCAATTTTACTAAAGCCCAAAAGCATTAGTGATTCATGATTAAAGCTAGCAATCATGTCATCTTGCGTCACGTTTAACAGAGTGTATAAACTCAGACGGCGCAAACGAGAATAAGTATACCGCTTAGACTTGATTCTGCGCAAGAATTCAGTGAAATCACGCGACAAGTGAATTTCTTGCTTCATCTTGTATTCGAGTCCTTCACTCATTTGATAGATTTGACGTAAATCTTCCACTGAAGAAGATTCAATGCGGTATTTCAAAAATGGATACAATAAGTTCCAGTTAGGGTATACTTTTTGCTTGCTTAAAACTGCGGCTTCGGCTTTAGGCATCCAATACTTCAAGTTGCTGGTATCTTCTCCGTGTAAAAGCAAGTTACGAATTGCGCTGGCACTTTGCACAACGCCACTGCGTTGCAATAAATCATCGTGGCCTGCACCGATTCGATTGATGGGATGCAACTTTAAAGGTGAGCCCAGATTATAGTTAGCCACGGAATAAGCTAAACCCAAAATGGCATTAGGTTGATTAATTTCATGGCCTACTTCTCGAGCTACCATTTGATTATATTGAGTTGAATAGGTCTGACTATAATCCTTAAAGTCCATATGATTTTGGGGAATTTCCGCAATCTTGCCACCAAGATAGGCAAAATTCAAGTTAGCATCTTCAACCCCAAATACTAAATCTGTGACGCCTAATTTAGATAATTGCTCGATATTACCTAATGAAAATAGGTCAGCTGGTTCAACCGCCGTAGAAAAAGGCATTTCAAATACTAAATCGGCACCAGATTGCAAAGCGGCTTTGGCGCGCTCCCACTTGCTCATAATGGCCATTTCGCCACGCTGAACGTAGTTGCCTGACATAATAATGACGATAGGATCATTTTGGGCAATTAAGCGTGCCTGATTTAATAAAAATTCGTGACCACTATGGAAAGGATTAAATTCTGAAATAATCCCCACAACGCTCATTTTTATTAGTCTTCCTTTAATTCAACTTGCTTACCATTAGCCCAAAGTTTTTCAAGGTTGTAAAACTCACGTGCTTCCTTGGTAAAGATGTTAACTACAACGTCGCCTAAGTCTACTAAAAGCCAGTTAGAGTCTCTAGTACCTTCGATGCGGTAATCAGTGTAGTTGTTTTGGTGAGCTTCATCAACAATTGAGTTAACAATAGCGTGAAGTTGACGGTTTGAACCTGCACTAGTAATTACGTAGTAATCCGCTAAAATACTGATTCCGCGCATATCATAAGCTTCGGTATCTTCACCGTGACGATCGCTAATAGCTTTAGTAGTAAAATCTAAAATTTCTTGACTAGTCAAATTTTTTCTCCTTTATTTTTATTATTTAGTACTCCAAACATTATATGCTGCTATAGTGCGTGGATAAATTCTTTTTCTCTTTTCAACTAAAAACTCTAAGGTGTGTGCTAATTGATAGCCGACACCTTCATCAATATTGGCATAAGTGATTTTGCGTGCTTCATCTACGCCAGGGAAATCACGTCCTGGTTCAATAAAGTCGGCCATAAAGACGATTTTGTCCAGCATGGTCATCTCAGTATCACCTGTGGTGTGACGACGCACTGCGGTCAAAATTTCAGGATCTCTGACTTTTAAATCGTGTTCAATGAAATATGTGCCAACAATACCGTGCCAAATTGCGCGGTTCCAGTTAAGTAAATCCTTGTCAAAATCTTGTTCCTTGATTACCTTGCGGTATTCTTCAACGGGAACTTGTTTGGCATAATCATGTACAAATCCAGCAAGTGCTGCCTTATCTTCATCATAGTGATTCAACTTTGCTAATTTACGGGCAGTTTCACTAACGCGAACGCAGTGCTTAAATCTCTTTTTGTCCATATTAGCTTTTTCTTTAGCAATAATTTCATCACTAGATAATGGTGAATAAGTCTTTTTAAATGTTAGTTTCGTCAAGGTAAAGCCCCTTTTCTTCAATATACTTTCTAACTGGTTCTGGTACCAAATATCTAATTGAAGTACCAGTAGCCACGGAGCGACGAATTGCAGTAGAACTCAAACGAATATCTGGCGCATCTACCCAAATCATTGGATATTGCGGATCTTGTGGATAGCCAGGGCGACGAATTCCGACCAGCGTAACCATTTTAGCCAGAGTAGGTGCTTCTTTCCAGGTATGGAAACTGTTAACTTGATCGCTTCCCATGATTAAATAGTAATTATTCTGTGGTGCTTTTTCCTTTAAGTAGCGCATTGTATCTACAGTATAAGAAACGCCGCCACGGAACAATTCAAGCAATTTAACCCTAAACTTAGGATTATCACGAGTTGCCAAATCTAACATCGTCGCTCTATCTTTAGCTGATGTTAATGGTGCATTCTTGTGAGGTGGAATATTATCTGGCATAAACCAAACCTCATCCAAACGCAACTTAGTCATTGCTTGTTCGGCCGCAACCAAGTGAGCAATATGGACAGGATTAAAAGTACCGCCCATAATGCCGATTTGACGGCCTTTACCATCTTCACGTTCTAATTGAGCCTTAACTTCAGTAGCAGGTGCTTTTTCAATACATTTTGGATTTACCATACGAAAACCTCTAAATCAATGCACGACGAATTCCTAAACCAATACCATCTGGCGTGTAAGTCTTAACAACGCATCCCTCTGGAACGGTCACAAAACCGATCCCACCAAATAACAGATCGCTCTTATATTCAGTTCGATATTCTTGTCCCTTAAGTGCTGGCAACTTATCATCTTTAGCAGGTGGAGCAAGCAATTCACCAACATGCTTTTCATAAAAAGCATCAGCGTTGGCCGTCTTAGTGCGGTGAACGTACATATCGCGCGCTACATAAACAGTAAAACTAGTTGACTCGCCTTTTAAATAATCGATTCGACCAAGTCCGGCTAAGAATAAGGTATTGCCGGGCATCAGCTGATAAGTAGCTGGCTTGAGCGGTTTCTTTGGTGAAATCAATTCCAAGTCTTTAGCATTCAAGTGAGTAGCCAATTGATTATCGGTCATGATCCCTGGGGTGTCGATCAAAAAGTGACCATTTTCAAGTGGAATTTCGATTCGATCCAAAGTTGTACCAGGAAAACGTGACGTGGTAATCAAGTTTTGGATATCACCCATCATGTCGATAATTGCGTTGATCAAAGTAGACTTACCAACGTTGGTTGTACCTACAAAATAAACGTCTTTATCTTGTGATTGTTTATTAATATAAGCAATCAAGCTTTCCAGATTGACCTTTCTCTTAGCAGAAACCAAGAAGATTTCTTTAGGATAAAGGCCCATGCGGTTAGCTTCTTGTCTCATCCAGTCCTTAATCTTGCTTTGTCTAGAATTCTTAGGGAACAGATCGAACTTATTTCCGACTAAGATAAAATCATTGCCACCGACAAAGCGCTTCAATGAAGACAAAAGCGAATTTGAGAAGTCAAACAAGTCGACCACGTTAACTACTAATGCCTTCTTTTCGGAAAGTGAATTAAGCAACGCCAAGAAGTCGTCGTTGTTTAAATCGACTGGCATGATTTCGTTATAGTGGCGCAATCTGAAGCAACGTTGGCAGTACACTTCTGCGTTTTCTTCATTTCTTGCTTTGTCTAATGCGCTCTTAGGCAAGTAGCCTGCTTTTTTAGGATCATCGGATTGGAGCACTGCCCCACAACCAATACAAATAATCTCCTCATCCATTTTGCAAAGTCTCCTTAAATGTTACTCGATGTGATAAACCAAGAAAGAAAAAGATGATCTTTTCAAAGAATCGATTAATTCTGGTATTCCACTTATCTGTTTCAACCAGTGGCTTAACCAATACCGTCTCAACTCCAGCCAAATTTCCAGCCTGCATATCGGTAATCAGCTGATCGCCTACCATCATTACTTGATCCTTTTGCAAATGCATTTCTTCGCGTTTACGTGTTATTGCAAACGGTAATGGCTTGCGTGCCTCAGAAACAAAGTCAATGTGGTAAGGGGTAAGCACCTTTCCTACACGTTGAGCATTATTATTCGAAATTACGACCAGCTTAATGTTCGCCTTGGCTAATCGCCTGTTTAATTTGTTCATCTCTTTAGCAGTTTCAAACTTATTCCAAGCAAGAAGCGTATTGTCTAGGTCTGAAAAAACTGCTTTTATTCCCATCTCATTCAATTTCTGGGGGTCCAGATTATAAATAGTATTTATTGTGTATTTTGGTCTAAATAACATATAAACTCTCCATTTTTTATCACTCTCTATAATATCAAAAATGCGTTTGTATTAGAAACTTTTGTTTCATTCTTAGCAAAAAGTGATACAATACTAAACAATTTAACCTATTTCATCAAAAATCTAGAAAGGGAGAAAAATGAGAAAGCTTATTGATTTACACCTTCACCTAGATGGTTCAGTCCCCGTTGCTACAGTTAAGAAGTTAATGAAAGAACACAATATGCCCGCTCTTTCAGATGAAGAACTGCGCCAAGAGTTGTCTGTTGATTCTAGCTGTAAAAGTTTAGATCAATTTTTAGAAAAATTCGCTTTGCCTAACAAATTGATGCAGACAAGACATGATCTCGAAACGATTGTTTATGATTTGCTTGTCGAATTAAAACAGCAAGGTCTGGTTTATGTAGAAATACGTTTTGCACCGCAGCTGCACACAAAAAAAGGTCTAACTCAAGAAGATGCGATTGAGGCAGTGATTAGTGGACTCAATAAGTTTTTAGCTGATCAAAAGAAACAAAAAACTTTACCTGAACTACATGCTGGTTTAATCCTTTGTTTGATGCGCTTTGCCGATAATCAAAAACAGAACATGGAAACTGTGAAGCTGGCTAAAAAGTTTTTGGGCAAAGGTGTAGTCGGCCTTGACTTAGCCGGTGCCGAAGGCCCGATTCCTAACATCAAATATAAGTCCTTCTTTGATAAAGCAAAAAAGCTTGACGTTCCCTATACAATCCATGCTGGTGAAGCAGACGGTCCCGATTCTATTCGCCAAGCCCTGGCCATGGGTGCCAAAAGAATTGGTCACGGCATTCGTTGCACTGAGGACCCAGAGTTAACGCAGGAATTAATTAAAAAGCAAATCGTGCTGGAATGCTGCGCAACTTCCAACATGAACACCAAAGCATTCGATCAAATTGATTCTTATCCGATTAAAAAATTGCTGCATAAAGGGATGAAAGTTACCCTGAATTCTGACGATATGACGGTTTCAAATACTAATTTACCGCATGAATATAAGTTACTCGAGCAACAAACCAATTTAACGCCAGCAGAAGAAACGACGCTTTACCTAAATGCAGTTGATGCGGCATTTACGACACCAGATGAAAAAATCAGGTTAAGAGCTTTAATTCAAAAATAGTAAAAAAATAGAGGTCAGGAATAATTTCCCTGGCCTCTATTTTTGAACTAATTAGTTCAATGCCTTCTTAGCAGTTTCTGCTAATTGTGCAAAAGTCTTTGAATCATTGTAAGCAATATCAGCTAACATCTTACGGTTCATGTCAACACCAGCTAACTTCAAGCCGTGCATTAACTTAGAATATGAGATGTCGTTTTGTCTTGCAGCTGCGTTGATACGAGCAATCCATAACTTTCTGAATTCACTCTTACGTCTTCTACGGTCGCGGAATGCGTACTTGTATGAAACGAATAATTGAGTGCTTGCAGCCTTAAATTGCATGTGCTTTGCGCCACGGTAACCCTTGGCAAGCTTCATGACCTTCTTACGACGTTTACGTGTTACAATTCCACCTTTAACTCTTGGCATTTAAATTTCCTCCTACTATAGTCTTTTCAAGAACAAATAATTAGTGCATTTGAGCAACCATTTGCTTGATACGCTTCATATCACTGCTTGAAACCATAGCAGCTTTTCTCAAGTGGCGACGTTGCTTCTTAGTCTTACCGTGGAAACGGTGGCCAGTAAATGCGTGGTGACGCTTTAAACCACCATTTGCAGTTCTCTTAAAACGCTTAGCAGAAGCGCGGTGTGTTTTCATCTTTGGCATATTTCTATTTCCTCCAATTAACTACTTTTTATTTTTTGTCCTTTTCACTCTTAGGTGCGAGCATTAAGAACATTGAACGACCTTCCATCTTAGGCTTGCTAATTACATTAGCAATATCGGAAGTTGATTCAGCCATCTTCTCAAGTACTTGTTGACCTAATTCCTTATGAGTGATGGCACGACCTCTAAAGCGGATTGATACACGAACCTTAGCTCCTTCTTTAGAAACAAACTTACGAACGTGCTTCAACTTCGTTTCGAAGTCGTTGCCTTCAATTGTTGGACTCAAACGAATTTCTTTGACACTAACTGTCTTGGACTTCTTACGGGATTCCTTAAGCTTCTTTTGTTGTTCGAAGCGGTACTTACCGTAGTCCATGATACGTGCTACAGGTGGCTTGGCATTTGGTGAAATCAAAACAAGGTCAAGACCAGCATCGCTTGCGCGACGTAAGGCTTCCATCTTGTTCATGACGCCAACTTGCTTACCATCTTCATCAATTAAACGGACTTCGCGTGCGCGAATTCTATCGTTTAAGATTAAACTTCTTGGTATAACTGTTCACCTCCGTGTTAATTTCGAGGACAAGAAAAAGGCGGGATAAGTATCACCCGCCTTTAATCAACAGAAAATATCGATCAGCCCAGAGGTTAATTTAACTTAGGCGAGAAGCGGGAGCTTCTTCTTGTTCTCAACTAGGTGTATTATACGCGTTTAAACCGGCTGCGTCAATACATGATGTGCAATTATTTAGTTGCATCAAAAACATAATTATCAGGATAAAATTGCATCCGATATGCACGATATACATATGTCATATCTTTAGGACTATTAGTAATAGTCAAATTAAAGACTTGATTTCCATAGGCATCAACTTCAATTATATTGCTTTCTTTACCCGTATTTTTAAAACCAAAATTAATCAAAGTATTACCATTATTCAAGCGTTGTGCATAACCAATAACTTCGGTAAAGTTTTGTTTACCTAAATTCTTGCCATAACTCCAAACTTGTTTAATGGTCTTTTTCTTAGTATCAATTTGATATTCCGTAGCAGCAGAAAACTTGCCACTTTGCTTCTTATCACCGTTAGTAACAGCAATATTATTATCATAAAGCAAAATATCTAATTTACTTCCTGTTTCTTTTAACAAGTAAATTCCGTGTTGACCACCTGGATATTTTGTCCCCTTGCTTGGCTTCAACAGATATTTATGGAATGAACTAGGCCACTCCTTAGCCGGCTTACTAGTAAAAATCCAGTTAATCTTTTTAGTTTGATAATTCATTGACCAAATAATATCTTGGTTACGCGCAGACAATAAAATATTGCCAGTTTTGGCATCATAATCAATGGTGTTAATATGCAGCCAATCCATTAGTCCTAATCCGCTACTAGTATTGTCATTGGCTTTGATTTTGTTCTTTTTGTACATTGATTCTGGAAAAATCTTCTTAAAATCAATTACTTTAACAATTTTACCAGTATTAGGATTAAGTTCAGCAATCGTATCTTCTACATACTTGCTGCCATCATCAACAGTTAAGAGCCAATTGCCGTTGGGCATTTCTGCCACATCATGGTGAACCAATGATAAGCCAGCGGTTCCAGCATAACTGCCACCCAAGGTTTTATCAAAACTGAATTGACGATATACACGACCTAAATAGTCAGTTTCAACCAACATATTATACTTTTCATCACCGGATTTAATCTTATTGAACAAGAGAATATGACCATTATTCAATTGTTCAAAAATATGCTCATTCCAGCGTAAATAGTACCAGCGTACTTCTCCATCACCGTCTACAGCAAAGGTTTGCTTAGTGGTCCTGTTTAAAACAGTCAATTCATTTGAGCCTAAGCTCATCTTAGTCTTGTCTTTAACAGTGACATTAATTGGAAAACTTTTAATCCATTTAGGTAAATTAGCTGTTTTAATCTTAACTGTCTTGGTCTGTTTATTGTCAAATTGATCAGTCATTGTTACTTCAACAGAATTATCATACCCAGCATATAGACCTACGATAGGTACTTGATGATTCGTTTGATAACCTTTAACTTCATTTTTAATAGTAGTATTGGCTGTTTTTCCAATTACTCTATAACTAATTTTGGTAGGTTGATCAGTATGAAAAATCATTAACGCTGTCAGCGGCGAATTTTCATAAGGATTGACCTTAATATAAGGATTTTCCCAAGTATACTGTTGGCCTTTTACAATATTTGCATATTTGGTAGTCAGAGCATCATTACTTGGATTTGCTACTTTTTTGACACCTAAATTTTTAATGATTTGACTGTCACTTAACTTAGTTTTCTTAGCATTTCCATTTTTCTTTTGTGCTAAAACTGTTTTCGATTGTTCATGCAACATCACAACAGGTGTCGTCAGCATGAACGAACTCATTGCCAGTGCGAGTAAAATTCCATTACTTTTCACCAAAATTTCTCCTTTAAAATAAACCTATCAAGTTCATTCTAATATTCGTATATTACAAAATATTAACAGAGAAACGACTTAAGAAATAATTTAACGCTTATTCTTTCTCGCTTTCTTGCACAAACTCTACTAAGTTAATATTTGGATATTTTTTCTTGATTTGTTTTACTAAGGCCTTCTTCTTTTTGGCAGAAATATCTTTCTTTAACTCCACCAAAGTAATTTGCTTATTTTTATTATCACTTACCGTAGTAACAGAAGAAATTGCAGGAGACAATTTTTGAATTTCTTGATTATGCTTTTCCTGTTCTTGCTGTCTCTTCTCATTTGCTTGTTCTTGTTCGCGTTGACGTTGATTGATAATATTATTTACTTGTCTATCTAATTGATTCTCCGCGTTAGGATTTACTTGTGCCACTTGCACAATATTCAAGGAATAACCTTTTAAGTTATATTCGTCCAAGTTAGCTTTGGCCGCTTGAATTTTCTTAGCACTAATCTTATTACCCGACACAGTAAGATTAATAGTCTTTTCTTGCGAATCAACATTTTCCTTGATTAAATTAACATCGCCCAATTCATTGGCAACCAAATTTTGCACATTTTGATCAACCAAAGTCTTATTTACCATATGACCGGCTGAAAGGATACTTGGAATAATCAAAATAATTACTACCATGACTATTCCTACTTCTTTTAAAGTTGGCTTGCGAAAGAAACTAAGTCCAGGTTGACCTGCTGAATGACTTAGCCACTTCATGATTTTTACACCTAAAAATGCTGTAAGGGTAATGAAAACGCAGTTAATCAAAAATAGATAACTTGAACCTAAGAAATACTTAAGATTTCCGGCTGCAATTGAATAACCAACGGTACAAAGCGGCGGCATCAATGCCGTTGCTATCGCTACACCAGGAACAATATTATTTGCACCTTTTTTCCGTGCTCCAATAATACCTGCACTACCACCAAAAAAGGCAATCATTACATCCCAAATAGTAGGTGATGTTCGAGCAATAATTTCCTGACTAGCATAAGTCAACGGAGAAAAATGAAAATAAATGGTTGAAGCAATTAAGCTAATAATAATTTCGGCTAATAAAGAAATGGCACCTTTTCGTAAAATATTGGTGTTATACAGCGCCAATCCTGTACCGATGGCTAAAAGGGGACCCATTAAAGGTGAAATAAGCATCGCACCAATAATTATAGCTGTTGAATTCACATTTAACCCGATACTTGCAATAAAGATCGCACAAGTTAAAATAATTAAGCTTTCTATATTTAAGGTGCCATCATCACTTATTTTGGTAAGAAATTGTGGGCTTAAATAGTTTCTTCTACTCATTTTTTCTTATTTAATCTCATAATTATTTTTTGACAAAATTTTTATAGCTGAATCAAAATTATTATCTTTAACTAAAACATAATCAGTATTAAAAGTTGACACAGCAAAAATAGAAATACCATTATTTGCTAATAATTGCGCAATTTTAGCTAAAATTCCAATTAATGAAAAATCTAATTGTCCTTCTATTTTGAATGCACGCCAACCATCTTCCCGATTAATCGTTTTGCTTGGAGCATTTTTAGTTTCGCAGACTAAAGATAATTCTTCATCAGTCTTGGCAAAAAAATAAAAATCATTTTTAAAATTTAAATCTTTAATATCACTCAATTGACAAACTGTTAATTGATATGGCAACTTCTTAATAGTTAATTCATATATACTCTCCTTTATCATTTTTTCCTATTAAAACACAAAAAGGAACGAAATGGATACACTTCGTTCCTTTTCATTAAACTTTATTTAACTAATTTTCTACTCTTGTAAGCATAGTATGAAAGATAATTTCCAGCACCTTCACCTACACGCAAAGCATTGACTTTCTTTCCTTTAACATTCTTTTTAACGGGAACATAGTAAAACCCATCTCCGCTACCTGCAAGCCAGCCGTCAGCATTAAATCCAGTAATCTTATGGTACTTAATTGTATGGCAAGCCCATGCTGATTCACCAACTTTATCAGCTAATTTATAATTTGCTTTTTTATCAGCCTTAATCAGCTTATTGACCCATTTATCTGAAGTCTTTCCGTTTAAGTCCTTGTATAATTTAACTCCATCAATAGTGTACGCTGTAATCTTGAATTTCTTTACCTTTTTGTCTTCCTTGTAGTACCAAGTACCACGAGTTTTCTTAGGTGTAGTAAATACTTTCTTTGCACCCCAATCAGTTGCTTTAATTGTTGCAGCATCAGTCTTTGATGATACACTTGCCAAACCAAGAACTAATAAAAATGCACTAAGTAATAATAAAAATTTCTTTTTCATCTTAAATCCTCTACAGAAATCTTTACAGATATTATGCCACAAAAAATGCTTGATGAAGCATTGAATTTTACATTTATTTTACAAATGTTACAAAATTATGACGTAAAAAAGGCACTCCATGAATATTCATGAAGTGCCTTAATTAACTATTTATTTAATTAGTTTTCACGTGAGTATGACTTAACGTCAGCGTCAATTTCCTTGATGAAGTCGTCAAGACTCTTAGAAATTTCTTCGTCAGTACCGTAACGACGTACGTTTACGCTACCGTTCTTCATTTCTTCGTCACCTAATACCAAAGTGTAAGGTACCTTTTGGGTTTGTGATTCACGAATCTTGTAACCCATCTTTTCGTTTCTGTTGTCAACTTCTGCTCTGAAGCCGCGCTTAGCAAGTTCTTGACGAACCTTTTCGGCGTATTCGCCGTGAGCGTCGTTGTTAACTGGGATGATTTCAGCTTGGATTGGAGCAAGCCAAGTTGGGAAGGCACCCTTGTAAATTTCAGTTAAGTAAGCAATGAATCTTTCCATAGTACCAACAATACCACGGTGGATCATAACTGGACGGTGTTCTTCACCATCTTGACCAACGTAAGTTAAGCCAAATCTTTCTGGAAGCATGAAGTCAAGTTGAATAGTTGACATAGTTTCGTCGTTACCCAAAGCAGTCTTAGTTTGGATATCAAGCTTAGGACCGTAGAACGCTGCTTCACCTTCAGCTTCAACGTAGTCAAGGCCAAGGTCATCCATAGCACCCTTAAGCATCTTTTGACTTCTTTCCCACATTTCATCGTTTGCAAAGTACTTTTCAGTGTTCTTTGGATCACGGTATGAAAGTCTGAAGTAGTAATCAGTAATGTCGAAGTCCTTGTATACGTCCATGATCAACTTCAAGATCTTAGCAAATTCGTCTTGAACTTGATCAAGAGCTACAAAGGTGTGACCATCGTTCAAAGTCATTTCACGTACACGTTGAAGACCTGACAAAGCACCTGATTTTTCGTATCTGTGCATCATACCAAGTTCAGCAACACGAAGTGGTAAGTCACGGTATGAACGAATGTGGTGCTTGTAAATTTGGATGTGTGATGGGCAGTTCATTGGACGAAGTTCAAGCATTTCACCATCACCCATGTCCATTGGTGGGAACATGTCATCACGGTAGTGTGCCCAGTGACCTGAAGTCTTGTAAGCGTCAAGGTTCATAAGTACTGGAGTGTAAACGTGTTGGTAACCATCAGCTACTTCACGGTCGATGATGTAACGTTCAACAACACGACGAATAGTAGCACCCTTTGGCATCCAGTAAGGAAGACCTGCACCAACCTTAGGATCTACGAAGAAGAGGTCAAGGTCACGACCGATAGTACGGTGGTCGCGTTCCTTAATTTCTGCACGACGCTTTAAGTCATCCTTCAATGCTGCTTCCTTGAAGAATGCAGTACCGAAGATTCTTTGAAGCATTGGGTTTGATGACTTACCTAACCAGTAAGCACCAGCTACTGACAAAAGCTTGAAGTGCTTGATCTTACCAGTGTTTGGAAGTAATGCGTCAAAACCAAAGTCTACGAAGTCGCCTAACTTGTAAGCGTCAACCTTGTCGCCTTCAACCTTCTTCAAAAGTTCACTCTTGTATGGGTCGTCCTTGTAGATATCTTCAAGTTCTGACTTGTCCATTTCAACGTGTTCAATTGCTTGACCACTCTTAACAAGCTTTTCCATAGCCTTTTCAAGTTCTGGCAATTCAGTAACCTTGATTTGGTCCTTCTTGTCAGTGTCAACGTAGAAGCCACCTTCGTCAGCTACGTGTTCACCTAAACGAAGTTCTGGGTACTTCTTCTTAGCAACAGCTTCAAGTGCAAATGCTGCAGTTGCTCTTAAGATATCCAAACCTTCTTCGTCTTTATCAGTAAGGATAGCAATTTCAACGTCGCTATCGATTTCGTAATCAAGTGGCTTAACTTGGCCATTTACCTTAGCACCAACAGCAGCTTTTCCAAGTGAAGTTGCGATTGATGAAGCTACATCTTTAACTGAAACGGCTTTGTCAAATTCTTTCTTTGAGCCGTCTGGTAAAGTAACTGAAAAACTCATAAAATTACCTCCAAAAAAAAATCCCAGTGCTCAATAGCACTGGGACGTTAATTGCGTGGTTCCACCCAAAATTCAGGTTAGCGTGTGTCTAACCTCTTATATTCGGATTGATAAAGGTATCCAACCTAAAATTTTAACTTTGGGAATAAACGATTGGGGTGAGCCTCTAATGAAGGACTTCCAGAACTAGGTCCCTCTCTCTGAAGCAAAGTTCATCATGTCTCGTTTAGTTAGTTTCAATTATACGCATTCGAGCTAGGGATGCAAGACCTTTTTAAAAATTAATGCAAAGAATTTCTGCGGTCAGGTCCTGGCACCACAATTTCTTTAGCCAAAAAGCGGACACGCTGCATCAGTCTTCTCGCCTTAACTGGGTCGGTCGCATTACGCGTTTCTTCAAAGTGTGACTGCAATGCTTCCATGTCTAAATTGGATGAGAAGAAGGTTGGCAAAACATTATCCATTCTTGCCTGCAAAATTACGCCTAAGACGTCATCACGTGACCATTGGCTGAGACTTTCGGCCCCAATATCATCCAGAATAAGCAAATCGCATTCGGATAATCTACGGATTTCTTCTTGCAAGCTAATTCGGCTATTATCGTCAAAGTGACTAGCAAGGCCGGCAATAAATGTTGGCACGTGCAAGAAAATGACGTTTTTATTCATGTTGGTAACGACATAATTAGCAAGGCCTGCCAAAATATAGGTCTTACCAACGCCGAAATCACCTGAAAGATATAGTCCCTTTTGGTGCGGGTCTTTTTTATACTTCTTCAAGAAATCATAAATTAAAGCAAGAACATTGTTCCGATCGTCTGTAACGTCAATTTCACTTAAACTAACGTCATGCAAACGAGCAGGCAAATCAATGAGCTGCAGCCGTCTTTGCGCTGCCTTTTTACGGTCTTGTGCGATCTTAGCTCTTGTCGGTGCATAGCGAATGTCGATTACCTTGCCGTTTAAAAATAGCTGCGGTGCATAACCGGCCATCACCTTGTTGGGATGCGTTTTTTGTGAATAAAATTCGTACAGATTCGACATGCTATTGTGAATCATCTTTTGATCGATTTTATCCGCATTTTGCTTAAGAAAAGCTTGCACATCAGGATCATGCAAGGCTTGATTCTCCAAAGTCTTTTCATCGCCTAAATTGCGCTGTTTAACAATTTGCTTGATCACATTGCCTATCGGTTCCATTTATTCACCTGCTTTCTTATTTATTGTTCAAATCTTTAAACAAGTCCTTCAATTGCGCAGTAGAAATACCAGAATTGGTATCAACCTTCTTCTTGCTCCAATCGGTGCCTTTTTCTACGCGCTTATTTTGATAGTTATAGTTTCTTCTGGATCTTCTATTATTGCCATTGCCAAAACTATCGCGACGTTTCTTCACGTACTGCAAAGCCTGAACCGCGGTTGCAACGCCATGTTGGAGCCAGTCGTTAGCGATCTTGTAGGCCAAGTTTGAGTTCACTACAGTATCGTAAGTCAAACAAGTATAGGTCAGAATATTGATCAAATCTTCTGGCAAACCATACTGGGTGTGCAAATTATTGATAATCTGCCGCTCGCCTGCACTGGCAATACCGCCCTTTTCTGTTTTTATCTTATACAAAAACTCAGCGGGTGAGCTTTCATTGGCTTCCTTGAGCAACTTCTTATCGTTGTCGTCCAAGCCCTTAATTGCAGCCAAAGCCTTTTTACGGCCTTCATTTACCTGCTTTTGCACGTGTTCTCTAGTGTTAATCCGTTTGTAGTTCTCAGCTAAAGTATTGCTAATGTCGCGCATGTTCAATTCATACGAACCATGAAGGCATGGCAAACTCTCATCCACGAATTCTTTTTCGGACAAGCCATACGTCTGCATCAAAGAGCGAATTTGATTCTTCTTATTATCAACTTCACTAGCTGGAATTTGATAAACCTCATATTGCTCTTTGATAAAGTCCCAATCGATTGCATCCCTGTCGTTAACTTGGGCCACCTCTTCTTCATGAACTTTGTTTTCTTTGGCGGCCTCAATTACATCGCTGGATGGAGTGATTGCTTCATCCCCCGGCAAACGGAACATATCAAAGAAATTAGCCGAAACATCGCGCGCATTCTTAATAGGCTTTTCCCGCAACTTAGCTTCTTTAGCGAACTTGTGGCTTAATTCATGAAAGGTTTCTTCGCCAACTTTTTCCTTAAGCAAACTCGCTAGTAGCGGCGTCGCAAAAAACTTATCAGCACTAGGCACTTTTAGCAGCTTAAAAACTAAGACATTATTGAAAACATTGTCAGATAAAAATGTTTGAACTAATCCCACCGCCTCTAATTTATGAAGCGAGGTAAACATCGTCTTTAAACTGCAATCAAGTTGTTCTTGCAGCGAATAAATACCCTTAGAATCAGAAATAATGCCGTATGGATCATAATCACTGATTAAAGTCTGATATAAAGCCACCGCAACAGCACCAACTAATGGCTGATACAATTTAATCAATATTTGCTCGTCTTCAGGAAAAAGCGTAACTCGATTGGCTACATAATATAGATGCTTGGGATCAGATGTCTCAAACATTTTTAATTACCCTTTCCCTTTTTGGCCATCATGTCTTCCATCGTCTTCATGAAGCTAGACATATCTTTAAATTCACGATAAATGGAAGCAAATCTAATGTAAGCTACATCGTCCAAGTCGGCTAATTCATCCATGACGTATTGACCGATCTTCTTAGATGAAATTTCGCTTACGCCTTGTTTTCTAACTTTATTTTCGACATGGTCAACTAATTGTTCGAATTGTTCGCTACTAATCGGACGCTTTTGCCCTGCGGCCATTACACCATGCAAAATTTTCTTACGGCTGAACGGTTCACGCGTTCCATCGTTTTTAATTACTAATAAAGGCGCCGTTTCAATACGCTCAAAGGTCGTAAAACGGAAACCACAGTTTTCACATTCTCGACGTCTTCTAATTGCCCGGTTTTCATCACTAGGACGTGAATCAATAACGCGGGAGGCATTTTGATGACAATTTGGACATTCCATAGCTATCCCTCTTTTTTGATTTTATTTAATAATTGTTCTAGTTTACTTTCTAGTTCTTTTATTGTACCAGTATTTTCAATTACAAAATCAGCCAATTGTGTTTTTTTAGACAACGGCATTTGGCTATTAATCCGCATTCTGGCTTCTTTATCAGTTAAATTATTTCTTTGTTTTAATCGCTCTATTTGAATAGATTCTGGCAAAGTAATTACCAACACACTATTGGCAATATTCTTCTTATCTAAGCCAGATTCAAAATAAACTGGTGCATCAAGGATAACCATATCTTCATTTTGATATGATGTTATCTTTTGTATTGTTTTATCGAAAATTAGAGGATGAGTCAACTGATTTAGTCTATTTAGCGCACTTTTATTACTAAAAACTAATTGACCGAGCTTTTTACGGTTAATCGTTTGGTCATCATTCAAATATTCTTCGCCAAAATTATCCTTAATTGCTTGCCAAGAAGCATTTTTTGGCTTCATTAAATCATGCGCTATTTTGTCACAGTCGACAATAGGAATATTTTGCTTTTTAAAAAATTGATCCGCGGTGCTTTTGCCTGTCGCAATCCCGCCAGTTAAAGCTAAAACGTATGTCATTTGTATATCACCTGACAATGTGGGCAAAAAGTAGTGCCTCTGCCTGAAACTTTAATTTTCTCAAAAATCGTGCCACATCTAGGGCAGGCTTCACCAGCGTGGCCATAGACTTGTAGCATCTTTTGGTAGCCACCGACTTCTCCGTTGGCATCTAGATAGCTGTGAACGGTGGTGCCGCGTTTTTCTGTGGCAATTTTGATGGTTTCATTAATGTTTTTACGCAGATCTTCTACTTTATCGGCAGGAATTTTATTGGCGCTACTTAAGGGATGAATCTTGCTTTGCCACAAGGTTTCATCGACATAGATATTGCCCAGACCTGCCACAACAGTTTGATCGAGTAAGACATTTTTGATGTTCTTCTTTTTTCTCTTCAAACTACCCAAAAAATACTGCTCATTAAATTCCGGCGTATTGGGTTCAACGCCCAGTTTACCGATGCCAGTTGTTTGTCGCTCGGTTCCGGTCAAAACTAGCTGCATACGGCCAAATTTGCGCACATCGTTATAACGCAAGGCAGTGCCGTCGGTAAAAATAAATTCCACATGATCATGCTTATCTTTTGGCGCTTCCGGCGTAGTTAAGTGATACTTTCCTTCCATGCGCAGGTGAGAAACAATCGTCAAATTGTCGCTCAAGCGAATGAGCAAATACTTGGCATAGCGATCAATGCGAATAATCTTTTTGCCAGGCAATTCGTTGACAAACTTATCATGATCGGTCGCAACGATTTTGGGATACCACAAAATTACTTTTTCAATTGTCTTTCCTTTAATTAAAGGAGTTAAAGTTCTCCGAACAGTTTCAACTTCGGGCATTTCAGGCATCTAATCACCTACTTTGCATCGTACCAATTGTGGCCCCAACCAGAATCAGCAATTAGTGGCACATCAAGCTTAACTGCTGATTGCATTACTTCTGGCACAATCTTCTTGATTGTTTCAAGTTCATCTTTTGGCACGTCAAAAATTAATTCGTCGTGCACCTGAACTACCATCTTGGTCTTGAGGTGCAATTCATCCAGCTTCTTTTGCATGTTAATCATGGCAATCTTGATGATATCGGCAGCTGAACCTTGGATTGGTGAGTTGATGGCGGTTCTTTCAGCGAAGGCACGCACGGTGTACTTCTTAGCGTGAATATCTGGCAAGTATCTGCGACGGTGCATAATTGTTTCGGCATAGCCTTTGTCACGCGCTTCTTGCACAGCCTTATCCATGTAATCCTTGATTTGAGGATATTGTTCGAAGTAGTTGTCGATAAATTCTTGAGCACGTTTTCTAGAAATGCCTAAGTTCTTGGATAAACCGTAATCGGAAATACCATAAACGATACCGAAGTTAACGGCTTTAGCGTGGCGACGCATCAGTGGTGTTACTTGATCAGGTGAATCCAAGTGGAAAATCTTCATCGCGGTATGTGAGTGAATATCATAACCGGTCTTGAAGGCTTCTTGCATGTTTTGATCACCAGAAACATGAGCTAAAACACGAAGTTCAACTTGTGAGTAGTCGCAAGAGAAAATGTAGCCGTCTGGTTCACTTGGCACGAAAGCTTTTCTGATTTGCTTTCCTTCTTCGGTACGGGTAGGGATGTTTTGCAAGTTAGGATCCACACTGGAAAGACGACCAGTGGCAGTCAAAGTTTGCAAGTAACGTGTGTGCACGCGGCCATCTGGTTGAATGACGTCAAGCAGACCCTTTACATAGGTAGATTGAATCTTGGCAATTTGACGGTAATCCAAAATTTCACTAACGATTGGACTTTGCGTCTTTAATTGATCCAAGACTTCAACTGAGGTTGAGTAACCAGTCTTGGTCTTTTTGATGACTGGCAAACCAAGCTTTTCAAACAAAATGTGACCTAATTGCTTTGGTGAGTTCAAGTTGAACTTTTCACCGGCTTGGCCATAAATCTTGTTTTCGAGTTCCTTCAATTTAACGGCAAATTCATTTTGCAGTTGAATCAAGGTGCTGGCTTCAACCTTCATCCCGTTCATTTCCATTCTGGCTAAAACGCACGCAGTTGGGATTTCGATTGTGTCAAACAAAGCATCCTGTTCGTGTTCTTTAAGCTTTTTAAGAAGCTCCGGCTTAAGTTTTTCAATGGCGTTGACCTTGGAAGCTAAGTGGTTGAATAATTCATCATCGTCATCAGGGATGTGTTCACTCTTACCTTTGCCGTAAACTTCAAGGTCGGTCTTAACGGAATAATCCCCATAAAGATGGGCAATTTCACCAAGATCGTTGGAGTTATTTTCATTATTAATCAAGTAAGATGCCAAAAGCATGTCGTAATCAAGACCGTGAGTGTGAATGCCCAAACGATGTGCAGCAACCATTGTTCTCTTCAGGTCAAAAACATTCTTCTTAATCTTTTCGTCTTCTAAGATGTGCTTGATATTATCTTCTTCAAGCAATTCAACGTCTCTTGAAACGTAGATCTTGTCGTTAATCTTCAAGCTGAAGCCAACAAAAGGAGCTAAGTGATAGTTAGCACCGAGCATTTCTAAGTAAAACTCAATGGTGTCATCTTCAGTAGCCTTAACATCCTTAACGTTGTCGTCGTTTAAAACGATGTATTCTACTTTTTCAACTTCAGTACTATCTTGACCAGCACCTGAAGCATTTAGGTCAGCTAAGAACTTACGGAAGTTCATCTTTTCATAGAATTGACGCAGCTTTTCATAATCAACTGGCTGACGTTTTATATCATCGATATCTAGAGTTACCGGTGAATCACGGTCAATCGTGGCAAGTTTCTTAGCTAAAAAGGCCTTGTCTTTATCGTTGATCAAATTTTCCTTTAACTTGGACTTCTTCATTTCGTCGATATGATCGTAAATCCCTTCAACGGAACCGTATTTTTGAATCAAACGTGATGCAGTTTTAGGGCCAACTTTTGTAACACCTGGATAATTATCTGAACTATCACCCATCAAAGCCTTCATGTCGATGAATTCGGTTGGAGTTACCCCATTAACTTCCTTCATATGTTCTGGTGTATAAGCTTCAAGTTGAGAAACACCAGATTTAGTTACTTCGACAGTCGTCTTGTCGGACGCAAGTTGGGTCAAGTCACGGTCACCAGTTACAACGGTAGTAGTAAAGCCGTTCTTCTCACCTTTATCAACAAAAGTACCAATAATATCGTCGGCTTCGTAATTCTTTAATTCGTAAGTTTTAATGCCCAGATCGTGAAGCATTTCTTGAATATAAGGCATTTGTTCAAGTAACTCTTCCGGAGTTTTTGCACGTCCGCCTTTGTATTCGCCGTACATTTTTGTTCTAAAAGTGACTTTTCCTGCATCAAAAGCTACCAATACGTGGGTTGGATCAACGTCTTTTAAAAGGACATCGAGCATGTTCTTAAAAGCGTAAATGGCATTAGTGTGCAGGCCGTCCGGACTTTTGAAAGATTCTAGTTGACGATAAAGAGCGTAAAAGGCTCTGAAAGCTACAGAGTTACCATCGATTAGAAGTAATTTTTTATCTGCCATTTTATTCCCCTTTTATAAAAATTGTTCTCTATACTTACTTATCTATTTTACCAGTTTCAAGGGTAATCTTTTAATAGGAAGTTTAATAGAAAAGAAAAAAGGCTTCACTTTTGTGGAGTCTTGATCATAAATCCTTTTTATTACACTAAAACAGTCCCTTTATGTAGAGAACGTCAAAAAAGCCGCCCTAAAATAGGACGACTTCAAAGCATTTAATTAATTAGACCTGAAAGAGGTCTATAACTATTAAAGCACAAAACTTTTTCCAGTCCATCAAATTTATAAAATAAAATTATGATCAGCATCGGTAATATTGCACTCTTGAACTTATAAATTGTTTACATCAATATCTTCAATTTTATAATTTATATATTTAAAATTTGGACCACACATGCTATTAAGTCCATTGCAATAAGGACAAATATCTTCTGCTATTGTTTCAAATTCTGGTACTCTCAGAAATTCTTTTCGAAAATATTTTTTATGACAGAATCCACATCTTTTAAATTCACTGTCTCCTTCAAATTCTTTGTAAAGATCGTCTTCACCTACAAGCATCTTTAGTAATTCCTCTCTCGATAGTTCTATATCTATGCAACTATTCTATCAATTTAAAATATATTCTTCGAAAAGTGTGCTCAATCTAAAGAAAAGATCCTATATACATTATGATTAAATAAAAATTTTAGGCACTAAAGTAATAAATAGCTCCTTACTGCCTAAAATATAGTTATCTCATGATTCTCTATAAGTCATATAATTAGAATTATTAAAGCTATTAATAAGGAAAGAAGATAACAAGAGAATGAATAAACTAGTAAAGTACTCTACAGCAGCACTACTCACTGCAGGTCTATTTGGCATGAACACTCAAACTACTAATGCTGCAACTAGCTACCGGAGATTAACACACAATGCATATGCTTATAACTACAATGGCCAACGTGCAAACAAAAAGCTTTACCGTAAAGGTAGCAGAGTCAAAGTGATTGGAACTATCGAACTAAATGGTAAAAAATACAACATCATTAGTGGTAATATCTACATCAAGACTTCTAATTTTGCTAAACACAGAAATAGTTCAGCACTAACTAACGGCTATGAAACGAGTTTGGTTCGTAATTCTTACGTGTACAATGCCCAAGGCCAACGTATTAAAGGCATGAAACTCCGTAAAGGTCGCAGTGTAACTTATTACGGCAAGCCGGTACGTATCAATGGCAAAAAGTATGTACAAATTGACGACAACCAATACATACGCTCAAACAATGTTTTATTAGCTTATGATGGTCCAATCAACTCAAACACCAATAAACGCATCAATTCAAATAATACAAGTACTTCCAACAGCAGTACTTCAACTAATTCACAGCAAAATACTACAAATAGCAGTTCATCAAGTACCACTTCAAACACTGCTAATAGCAGCAGCTCTGCTACAAATGGCTCAAATAGCCAGTCGTCAAATACAAACAGTAATCAAATAGCATCTAGTTCAGAGCTTCCTACTGAAGATGACTATAAAGCCTTAAATGCTCTTCTTGATAAAGCTGACTCTGCAGATGATGCAGATGAAGGAGCATCTTCATATGCTACACGCAAGCCTTTTGAAGACGCCACAAGCAAGGGCTGGGATTGTATGAATAATTACATGCTTTCTAAGAGTATACCTACTACATACACTAAGGCTGATTTGCAAAAGATGATTTCTGATATTGAAACCACAATGAAAAACTTAGATGGCTACGGTAAAGAAGAAAACATGCCTGTAATTGTAGTTGAGGAGTCAATGCAAGGCCGAAAAATAGATTTGACCCCTGAAGTAAGACAACAAGTACTGAGCTTTGTTAATAAATGGAGAGGCTCAACCGATGCCAAATTTGTAGACAACGATGAAAACATCCAATATACAGATCCCAATGGTAAAGTGCAAAAATCAGGGTTATGGGGCTTTGCCAGAGAAAAGGATGTACAAAATTTTCCTTGGTCACACAAAGACTCAAATAAAACCACAAATTCAAGTAAATAATACAAAGAAAAGTCGCATGGATACTATATCCTACGGCTTTTTAAAAAGGGAGGTTTGATAAACGTGAAGATTCGAGCAGTGGCTAAGGTCTGCCACTGCTCAGTTATCCCCATTTATCGCTGCTTCCAGTCCCGAGACGAACTTTGTAAAGCAGTTCTTAATCATTCTTTTTCTGTTTTCGAAAAAGACTTGCTAAAAGAGATTGAATCTCATAATACTGATTCACATGACCCATATTGGTGTCTATACTCTGCACTTTCTCACCAGCGTGGTCTTGTAAAAGAAGCAAACATTGGGAATATGAAAATTATTGATAAATTAGCACAAATTACTCATAAAAATTTTTCAAATAAATTAACTTACGCACTCAGAGCATATATTCAATTGATATGTATGATACTTAATATAAAAAGTACTAATGAACTCAGTGATTTAAATTCATCTCTCTTAGCATTCTCCAAGATAACTCAAAATTTCCTAAAAACCCTAACATGACCTTAACATTACTAATTCATATTATTCTGTATACGCAAAAAAAGACGATTTCCAGTAAGGAATCGCCCTTTTTATTGTAAAGATATTTACATTCCTCTTAAGGTCAACTACCCCACAATAAATTCTAGGGCTTAGCGGCTTGTTAACCTATGCTAACAAGAACACCAACTAACTTAGATACAGGCATGACTTATTTGAATCATAATAGCTCAAACAGTGGTCTTCCTAATTACCAAAGCCTTTTAAGTCCGAATGAGTTGCCAGCGGACTGCAGCCTATTTTAAGCTGCTTTTTTCATTCTTGTATGATTACTCCAGATACCTTGCCCTTTTTCTAAGATGTTTATAGCCGCATTCCAATCACGAATGTGCTCCTTATGACACACCGGACAAGTCCACTCTCGGTCCTTGAGTGTTAACTTCTTATAACCATTTTGTCCCATGATGGTACCACAATGGTGACATCTTTGAGTTGTAAATTTCGGATCAATCGTAATGAACTCCTTGTCATAAAGATCAGCCTTATATTCCAACATAGTTAGGAAAGTACGCCAACCAGCATCTGAAATCGACTGAGAAAGCGCATGATTCTTTAACAGATTTTTACTCCTTAATTCTTCAGCTACTACTATATCGTGATTTTTGATTAATGCAGTAGAAAGAACATGCAGAAAGTCTTGTCTTTGTCTACGAATCTTATCATGTAACTTAGCTACAACCAGACGCTGTTTTTGATAATTCTTGGCTCCATGCAAAGAACGTCCCTCTTTTTTAGCTCTACGTTGTCTACGTGAAAGAACTCTTTGAGCTTGAACCAGCCTTCTCTGGGATTTTTGGATGATAAACAAAGTAATTGATACATTCGGCAGCCATGTCTGTAACAGAATCAAGCTGTCTTAGGACTTGATGCTTCTTAGTCATGAAAATACGCCACCTTTGATAAAATCTCTAACCAAAGATAGCGTAAAGCGGTTTCAAAAATTAAGCAAAAAAAAAACTCATCAAACTTAGATGAGTGTCCTAAAGCATTCCCCGTTCAAAGTCAATGTCTTAACTTAATGACATTGGGCTTAAAGTGGCAGCTTTTTTAGATTAAAAAAGCCCAGCAGCACGTTGGCAACTGGGGTTGGTTAGCTTTGATTGACTGTTAAAGCAGTTTGGTTGGTAACTGACGGGGATTGGTGCTCCTGAGTATATCAACTGGCGGCGGGAAGGTCTCCTGAGTATATCAACTGGCGGCGGATGAGGCTCCTGGTTATATCAACTGACGGCAGGAAGGTCTCCCGAGTATATCAACCGGCGGCGGATGAGGCTCCTAAGTATACCAACTAGTCGCGCCTGAGTGAGAAGTTTAGTCTAGCTGATATATCCAGGAGGCCTAGTTTGAATTAGATGAGATTGTCAGGAGGCCTTGTTCGAGTTAGATGGGTGTATCAGGAGACCTTGTCTGAACTAGATGAGTGTGTTAGGAGGCCTTGTCTGAACTAGATGGGTGTATCAGGAGACCCGAGCCGAGCTAGATGAGTGTGTCAGGAGGCCTGGGCCAAGCTAGATACTAAACACTCTCAGTCAGTTGGTATCCCAAGATACTTTTTCAGCACAAAAAAGACCCCCAAACCAAGTTTGAGAGTCTTAAACAATCTGCTGAATATCTTCAACTTGCTTAAAGATTTCTTCTAGAACTGGAACAACAATACTATTTCCTGCCAATTTAATTAATTCAGAATTGTTCAATAGATTTACCCCTTGCCGAACTTCCTTGTTGTTTTCCATGAGAGCGTCAAAATCACTTTCTTGGAATCCCATTAATAAGAAGCATTCTCTTGGGGTTAAATTACGGTATCGTGTATTACTTTCAGTAAGAACTTCTTTATCATATACCACAATCCCTGAATTTGGATCACGATCTTGTTTTGTAGTAATTGTTCCTGCCACAATCTGATTATTTGGTGTAGAATCTGTAGCAAGCTTTCGACTATTATTAAAAATTCGTTCTCTTGATGGTGTAAAATTCGGTGTACTTTCAATAGCTTCTTTTCTATACACCTCATTTGAATAATCTAAGCGCAAATAATCACCAATCGGCCTAATCTTATCGTTTGGAAGGCTAATATCTTCCAGATTATGAGATAGAAAATAAAATTCTACATCCTCTTTTTGCTTAGGGGTATCCGCGCGAACGCTTAACATATACGTTCTTCTTCGAGATTGTGGCACACCAAAGTCTCGTGCATCTAACGTATAAACTTGATTAACATATCCTAGACCTTCTAGAACTGAACACCATTCATGGAAGTTGGTAATGTTTTTCCTGTTTAAAATGGCACTAACATTTTCCATTAACAAGAAACGCGGTAATTCCTTACCAATTCCCACATACTCATGAAGCAACCGCTCAATTTGCCAAAGCAAAGAACTCCGGTTATGTGCAGACCGGTCAATCCCGCCTGTGTTATGATGCCAATGTCTAGCAACAGATAAATCCTGACACGGGAAAGAATAAGTTAAAACATCAGCATCTGGCAAGGCGCTAGCATGTACTGATGTAATATCAACCAAGTTATTTGTTCGATGAATTGCAGCAAGCAATGTCTTTAACTGTAAGGTTGTCATCCCTTTAAGGGCAGTATCAGACATTGGTTTCTTACCGTTGTTGGAAAGGTTGTATTGAGATAGAATCTCTAGCAAAGATTCCTTAGTATGATGACGATAATTTTCTAAATTCTGCTTACCATTATGGATAATGTCATAAGCATATATAGCGCCAATTTCCCAATCAGAGGTAGCAACCACTTCAAAATCGGCACCTATATTGTCCAGTGCTTGGGCTTGAGCGCCAATGCCACTGAACGTCTCTATTAGCCTAATAATAGTTACCCCTCCTCAACTAAAAATTTCACTTCAAATTTTCTTGAAGTGATCGGAATTAATAAGAGATTATGGCAATGTCTCTTATCTAAGTCTTGCAAAGTGATTGGATAATTGTGAATCTTCAGATAATCACAAACAATATCTCGCCAATTTTCCTTTATTAAATGAATATTGCGGTTAAGTAAACCACTACGTTCTGCTCGATAGACCTTTCTCCCCACCTTCAGGTCAAAGCTATTATTTTCTGGTAACCTTGGAGAGATCGTATCTACAATACTTACATATGGCTCTTGAGAATTAATCCCACTTTTCTCAGGTTCAATTTTGTCGAAAATCAAAGAAACTTTAACTTGCCCAACCTCGAATCTTGTATTTTCATTTACCTTCATAAAAATACTGTTAGAATAATCGGGCAATTCATCCTTAACCTCATACGGTGCTTGGGTTTCTTCTCTAATCAAATTAGGGTCATCGTCATTAGGTTTATTATCAACTAAGGGTATTTTTTGCGACACACTTGCATCAACACATGGAAGACACTGAGCTATTTCTAGGTCAAATAAGAAGCTAACATCTTCATCAACCGTTGTTACAACTTCTTCTTGCTCGTCTAATCCACGAAAACTAAAATTAGCCGAGCCTAAAAAAGTTGCATGATTGCTATCTTCGTCATAGAAATCTAGAACTTTTTGATGATTCTTTGGAGTTGCTATGTGATAATAGACCCTAATTCCTTTGTCAAATAGATCGCAATATCCTTGATGGTCTTTTTTTGTCACGCCATCTTTAGCCATACCGATGTAGATATCCATTTCTAAGTCAGGAAACTCCTTATGAAGGTATGACAAAAAAGCGGCAGATGAATAGCCGGTAATTACCCTCAATTTGCTATATCGATTAGCAAACTGCTTTACGATTTTATCATATAAATTAGTGTAAAGCAGCATTTTAGTCTCCGTTAATCACTGAGTCATACAAAGACTTGACGTAGGCTTGAACCCCACCATCAATCAATTCTGGTGATGTTGTGGTAAGCCGGGCGGTATTCAGCTTCAGCACCTCTCTAAAGATGGTAGTAGCATCACTACCGCCATCTTTTCTATACTTTGCAATTTGAATTAGTATTTCATGGTCAACATTACGATAATATCCGAGCCCCGGTCTTTCAACAAGTTGTAGAATCGTGTCAGTTGTATCGTGCTTCAACAATTCCCATGTTGAATTTTCCTCACCAGTCCATGCCAGATAGACATACCACCAAATAGTTTTAAGCCAGATACGTCTACTCATTCGATAGTAGTGGTCTTCACTAAGATTGAAACGAGAGTGAACAACATCTGGAACAACTCTGACAGATAAGAAGCGCCAAATATTATCATCACTCGCCTGACGAAGACCAAATCCTGATTGTTTATTGAGGATTTGGAACAATTTTAAACCAAATAGGACATCAAAGCTGTACTCTAGCTTCTGAGAACGATCAAAGCCATATTCTTCAAATATAGAATCTCTGGCACCAATTAATTCCTCTCTTAAAGCCATCCAATCATCATTTAAATCAATTGGGGTAACTTCTTCAATCTTTACCTTGATCTTCTGAAAGTCTGCATCAGCAGCTCCGAGTGAGTAATTAATATTCCAATCAATCATTATCTTCCTCATCCCCTGATTCAATTAACTGACGGTGCATATCACTATTTTGAAGACTGTTAAAAATCGTCATCATATTATCAGTTTGAATATTGTAGACTCTAATCCACTCTTCAACAATCGCAAGCACAGAACCCTCTGTGGCATCTTCAAACTTCAAGTCTTGCTTTTCCATATCATCTAATGTTTGCGAAATAATCAATGAAATAGACTCTAGTAAAATCTGGCTCATTAATTCAGCAGAAGCATGTGTTTTGCCATTCATAGCTTGCTCTAAAAGAGGGTTTGCCTTGTTAACTTCAATTTGAACCGAATTTGTATCAAAAGCTTCAACAGAAGGGTCAACCCATAGCTTTTTAACAGACCATAATGGGCCACCTGGGACCTCATTTTCGGTAATTGGAAAGACTGAACCTTCACCATCAATCAGCAATTCAGCGTTGTAGATATCCTTTTGGCACAGGTTAGTGCCAGCTAATGAAGCCTGAAAATCATTTTTCTTTGATAACTCCTTGAGATAAATAAAGAAATCAAGGTACACCTGCCCTCTTAAGGTATCAGCATCAAAAGTATGCTTAAAAGAGATGATCTGTTCTTCATCAGTATCGACAATGTCACCATCACAAAAAAGGGTTTCTTGAAAGAATGATGTTTTTGAGTAGATATGAGCAGCTAACCCCAATTTATTTGCTGAATCAGTAACTTTTTCAGTACCAAATAGGGCTGATGGATTATTGATAATAAACTTCTGGTTGTAAATCAGATTATTATCTTGAGGAGCCCAATTATCATCTCGAACTTCAATGACCTCATCATTATTTTTGAGATCATTCATTTCCACCATTTCACCTTCAGTAGAAACATAGAATAGCTCTGGTAACTCATATCTAATACCGGCTTCTTCAATCAATGAGGTGCCTATCTGGCGATACAAACTAATTTCATTACTTGCCATTTTTGCCCCCCTACTTTACTTGTTGGATATTAACATCTACACGATATTCTTTACTTGTTAGCTTTACAGTTATTTCGCCAGAAAAGTTTGTTGGCTCCTTGCTTTCAAGAACCAACTGATCTTCATCTGACTCCCAATTATCGACTGATTTTACGTTTGCCCTCGAAATAGAAGCAGGAAATTCTAGTTTGTCAAAGTTTTTCTCCCATTTTGCCTTAGTTAAACGACCATCTTGGGATTGAACACCAAGCGAAATTACTGCCTTAGAGCGTATATATCCTGAGAAAGCAACTTTAATTTTATTTGGTGCACATGGATAAGACTCATCGATATTAAGATGCACAGTCTTTTCTTTTTTAACCCCTGGTGTTCTTGACGGATGTTGACTCGGGCCCTTGCCATGTGCCTTTGGAACTAAGTTGCTAAAGCGTCTAGCTAAACGATCTGAAATATGAACCCGATGATTAGCATCCTCACCTTTCAAAGCCTCTCTGATAGCGGCAGCTGTATTCCTAGTGATTCGACCGACAACTGTTACCCCAGTTTTATCAAACCAATCTGCATGGTCAGCCTTTTCAGATTTACGCAAGTATTCTTCAAGATCTCTAAAACCGGATTCTTGTTGAGTCTTATTCATCTTTTCAGTTGAATTAGGAACAAAAAATGCTACAAGATTAGTTTCAGTTTTTACGCTGAATGTCCAATGACCATCAATATCATATTTAACGATCATACCGGGCTTTCTGGTAAAGGCGAGAATCCGTCGAGGCAAATTGTCCTCATCCCCCTCAGATGTCACATATGAATAAGGGGAAAGGTGTAATTTGTACTTATCCTGATCTGGCTGCAATTGAATAAATGCAACGCGACCTGCTAACCCATTATTTTCTGCAAAAGCTCTTTTTGCCAAACGAACTTCTTGAATATTAATTTCAGAATTTTCGCTCTCACCAGTTGCGGCAGCATTGTATAAATCCTGCATTAATTCAAACATTGGATCGAGCGGATAGATCGGTTCATCATTTACAAAGCAATAGAGAACTGAATTGCCAGTAGCGTCATGGTACGTTGGATTTGCCAATCTTGGGGCATACCATCTTTGAATGGCCATTCTAATTGCATCCTCAAAATTTTGATTCCAAGGCACATCGATAGTTTCTTCGCTTCTACCTGTTAAATTATCCTGTAAATACGGAATCACGATCATTGTCCCAGTATCATTCGCTTGATATGGTTCTAGGCCAAAAATTGATAAGAATTTTTCAATTTCATCATGATCGGTAATTGGCAGCAGGGTTTCTGGATCTTCAGATCCATAAGTCCCCCACCAAGCAATACCACGTTGGTCTTGATCTAACAGGCAGTCTTGTTTCTTAGGATTTTCAATTAGAGAAGCGACTAGTCTTTCTTCGAAGTTGTTTCCTTCAAGTCTAATTCTAGTGTAATAAATTACAATACCACAGCCGATTCTAAAGTAGCTGGTTTTCCCCATTCCCCAACTACCACCTGCACCATCTTGGTCTTGATTCTTGCCAATGCTAAAAACCAGTTTTTGAAAATTACTTCGGTCAAGCGCAGCCTTATCATCAGTTAAGTATTCGCCTGTTAAACCAGTTGTCCCTCTATCACTGATCGCCAAAAATCTTTGCTTTCCTGGATAGTAGTTCACTAATTTGGTAGAGATCTGCTCAAAGCTTGGGCTAAGCTTTTCACTCTCAAAATCTCCTAAATTGTATCGAACTTGGGTATCACTAGATTCAGGCAAGGTTGCATCTAGTGAATTTTGCAAACTTTCCCTTACAATAATATCCGCATAAGAGAAGTCAGTATTTTGCAAAGATCTTAAAATTGAATCACCAGATTGAGCCATGCTCTGGGAATCGTTACTTGCAATCTTTATCTTCATTTTCTTTTCCTTAATTTCCATCGACTGTGTCATCAGATAGATCTGAATCTCCTTCAATAAAGCGCTTAAGATCAATCTGAATTTTATTTATATGATTCTGCTTACTATTTTCTGCAACACCAGGGATTAAAATACTTAACCCGATTACATCTGCCTTTGCATTCAACTCTAAGCGGTTAGTGTTTTGTTGTGGCTTTGAGTCCTTGTCGATGCAGTAGATCAGCAATTGCGGTGTTAGACCTAAGCCATGATTTTCCCGAGTTTGCCGCATCTTTTCCGGTCTTGCCGCAGACGTTTTTTCCTCTTTAGTTAAACTACCATCGGTGATATCAGCTAACAAGTCGCTTGGTCCTCTTAAAACGCCGATATCCAAAATATTACCGGTGCCAGGCTTTTTACTACGGCAAACCTTGTTAACCTGATAGTTGCCAAACTTCCACGAATCTACAGATGTTCTAGAAGGACCAGACAAAACTACATTCCACTTATCCCATGGCATTGTTTCACCTTGGTCACCTAAATTGGTGTCTAACCATTTAACAACATTTGGAATATTGGTAATTGTCCGATCTCTGTCTAACGTCCGATATTCGTTTAGATACTCCATAATCTTTTCAGACTGAATATTCTTCCAAACAATATTGCCATTTATTTGGACGCTAGTTGTAGGAAGATTCATCAAGAATTTTTCAGTTGCATCGATGTTTCCTTGCAAAAATTCTAAATCATTTTCGAAAGCTGTAGTTTGTGGACTAACCCCCAAGAAGTTGAAGCTAGTAGGAACCGCTCCTTGCATCTTATTGTTAGAGGTTACCCGAACTAGTTGATATTCTGGGCATTCTTTAATGACTGGTGCAAACTCTTTTGGCGTTAAACCGCGGATCGCATAGGTTGCCATAGTTTCCCGCATCTCAAAGTTCATTTGACTTAGAAAACTATAGCGTTTTATTGCCTTACCATCCATCCAAACTCTAGGAAATAGTTCATAGCCAATTCTAAATCCATACCATCTTGCCATCTGCATTAAGGTATCAGCCTGACTAGTTGTTCTTAAGAAATAGGTTGAGACAAGGCCTTGTATGGTTAACCCACGAGACAAGGTATTGCCACCAATTACAATGAAAGCTGGCGCCTTTTTATCGCTTGCTACTTCATCTGGATAAATTAATCTAGTAACTGAATCATCACTTGATCCCTTAGTATCACTGTTATCCACACACAAGTGAATTCCATTACCGTATGACAGTGCCCCCTTTTCATCTGTTTGAATATTGGTAATAAAATCAGAATCAGAAAGGTTTAATAGATACTCTAATTCACCTCTAACGGCATCCCAAGACGGATAGTCATGGATTTGATCTTTATTGGTGTATTCCGTCATAACCCTTATGAAACGGTCTATAGACAATTCTTTTTGAATTTCCTCATAAAGTTCTTTGAGTTCACTTTCACATTTAGGATAGCTTTGTTTTAGCTCTAAAAGATAATCGCTAACTAGTTTTGCCATCTCCTTATGATCGGCAATCTTGAAGCTAGTGTGAATCATCATCGAAATCGGCTTACGATAGTTGTAGCTCCGCATTGCAGAAACTGAAAGCAAAAACCAATTTATCGCAGCTTTTAGACTATTTGGCATAGAAATTGATTTTTTGTCGAGTGGTGATTTTAGGACTAAAGCATCGTGATCAGATACTTCGTTCACGATCGGTAGTCCCGGACTTAATTCGGGATCAGAGGTTCCAAAAATCTGCTTAGCACCAATATAGTTTTCTGCAGGTTCAAGAAGTTCAATAAAGTCTTTTGGATAAAGGCTCTTTTCGCCCGCTTCATTAAGCACATTTGCAAATGGCGTTGCAGTATAAGCCACATAATTCATAGCACCGAATCTTCGATCATTCACTATATCCAAAATACTTTGATTAATGGCTGTTCGTTCATCCTTATCGATGTTCTTGGTATTGATGCTTGCTTGATCCGCTTCATCATCGATGATTAATACTTTCATTTGCTCTTGTTGAGCTCGATTTGAAGTTAGCCAATTCTTTAGTGCCTTTAATCGCTTCGAATTTTTTAAACAAACCGTGATATAGCGATTATGTGAGCTTTTACGAAAATCAAAATTTTCAAGTTGAAATTCACGTTGTCGTAATGACGGGTTGTCAATAATCTTCCAATGCAAATTTGTACTGCCATCAGTGGTCAAATCGCTTCTTATCCGTTGACTAGTTTGCTTTCGCAATGACTCGATCATCCCAGACAAAATAATGAAGTAATTAAATCCTGAATCAGCTGCATTAGCAATTAACCCAGTCATATTTGCTGTCTTTCCTGACTGAATGTCCCCAACAACCAAACCTTTACATGCGAACGGCTCTGAATTATCGGTTTGTAGCTGTTTCAAAATATCAGAAACACTATTAGTTAAATTTTGGATAGATTTATCAGACCATCCCTTATCCTTTAACGAATCTCGATACAATGGCCAGGCAGAGTATCTATAGTCAGATAACCTTAAATCATTATCATAATTGCTAGACAAGCTAATTGTGTTAGATTTGTTCACAAAGTCTTCATGTTCCAGTTCAGAGATTAAACCACTCCATTCAGATTCCGATAGGCTACAATTTGTAACAATTTCGATGGTACTTTTAAGAACAGAATACTGCTTCTTCAATTCATCCCATTCATAATTGTGACTATCTTTAATTTTTCTAACGGTACTTTTCAAATCATTACTAAACATATCTACTTAGCTCTTCTACATAAACATTAACTTTATATTTTGCTATAAGTGTAAAGTCATTCTATATTTACTTTAAGATTATTCGAGTGCACAAAAAGCCTTGTATTAAGTTTAACAGTTATTCTTGCCTTTTTAAACTACTGAAAATTTATTAAAGAGAGACAAAAAAGAGGATCTCCCACTAACTCAATGTCATTAAGTTAAGACATTGACTTTGAACGGGGAATGCTTTAGGACACTCATCTAAGTTTGATGAGTTTTTTTTTTGCTTAATTTTTGAAACCGCTTTACGCTATCTTTGGTTAGAGATTTTATCAAAGGTGGCGTATTTTCATGACTAAGAAGCATCAAGTCCTAAGACAGCTTGATTCTGTTACAGACATGGCCGCCGAATGTATCAATTACTTTGTTTATCATCCAAGCAAAGACTTCACGCGTAAAAGAAAACTGGATGCTAAGACATTCATTAAGACCACTCTTGCCATGCAAGGAAACTGCTTGAACAAGGAGCTAGCTGACGCATTTCCTAAGCCCTCTAAACGAATGACCGCGTCGGCTTACGAACAGCAGAAATCAAAGGTTAACCCTAGATTATTTAAGGCAATTCTGTATGAATTCAATTCAACTTTGAAACAGCCCGCTTTGTATCATGGCTATCGGCTGCTGGCAATTGATGGTAGTGACTTTGCTTTGCCGTATGATAAGAATTCAATGTTTCTATGCAATATTCAGACAAGAAAAAAAGCCTTCGGACGATAATAAATTAACGACCAAAGGCACATGTTTGATTCATGCCAATATCCTTTACGATATCGCAAATTGTTGTTACCTAGACTGCTTATTGCAATCACGAAAGAGTATGGATGAACGCAGTGCAGCTGTGCACATGCTTCAGAACTTAAGACTTCAACACCGCTATATCGTACTGATGGATCGCGGCTATGAATCCTTCAATCTTTTCGAGCATGGCAATCGACTGTCTAACTGCAACTATGTTATCCGTCTAAGAACTCAAAGTAAAAGTGCTATTCGGGAAATTAGCGCTCTTCCCGATCAAGAATGCGATCTTGAGATGACGTTTAACATCACCAATAGCGCCAAGCAAAAGAAGCTTCATCCAGAGTATCACAAGATCAATGCCCCGAATCGTCGCTATAAGGACAAATATTCACCTAAGTACCGTACAGCGCACTGGGATTTTGAAAGCTTTTGTCCGGTCCACTGCAGAATCGTTAAACTTAAGATCAACGACCCACTATCGGGAAAGACTAAGTGGGAAGTACTGGCTACTAATCTAAGCCCGAGTGACTTCCCACTTAGTGAAATGAGAAATCTGTATCATCTGCGCTGGGATATTGAGAGCTCATTTCGCAAGCTAAAGTATGATCTCGGTGCAGTATGTTTTCATTCGAAAAAACCAGCGTTTCAAGAAATCGAGTTGTACTCTCAGCTGATTATGTTTAACGTGGTCAACAGAATCATATCCCTTTGCCGGATAGCTGATGCTCACAGAAAATGGCCTCATGAGATAGATTTTAAAGAGGCGGCCAACATAGTTCACCGATATTATACAACGCCCATGATAGGCAATTCAAAACAGATGATCGAAGAAATAGAAGCTTATCATCATCCAGTCCGAAAAGGTAGACAATATCCAAGACCTCTACGGTTTCAAGGTTCTGTTAGTTTAAACTATCGAATTTCGTAAAAAACAGTCAATCGACTGCTTATTTGTCATACCCAAAAAGCAGAAAAGACACCCTCCTAACTTGAAGTGCCATAGAAAAGTTAGACATTTTAGAAAATCTTAAATAGTTGCCATTACACGATCTCTGTATTTTACAGGGGTCGTGTAATTTAGTTTATTGGACCGTCTGATGTTGTTAAACCAATATATGTAATCTTTAAGTTCTTGTTGGACTTCCTCCAAAGAATGCAGGCTAACTCGATTTAGTTTCTCGCGTTTCATTAAGTTGAATATAGTTTCACCCGGTGCGTTATCGTGACAGTTTCCCTTTCTGGACATGCTTTGAACCAGTTCCATCTCTTCCAAGCGGGCTTGGTAGGTTGGACTTTGATACTGAGAACCTTGATCAGAATGGATAACTGGGTGGGAGTAAGCCGGTAGTTTGGTTTCCAATTCATCCAGCATACCCAATACTAAATCCATGTCGGGGGAGTAGCTGGCAGTACATGCAAGGATCTCCAAAGAAGCCTCGTCCACTACAGGAGAGATAAAAACTTTCTTACCGTTAGTTAGTACATATTCCGTAATGTCGGTATGGAGAACGTGATATGGCCTTTCTTCATCGAAGTGCTGCTGAAGAAGGTTATCAGCTACTTTGCCTACAGTACCCTTGTAGAAGCTGTATTTCGCAGTTTTCTTGTGGTACAGCTCGGTCTTCAGCCCGATACTGCGCATCAGTTTACGCACTGTTTCCATTGCTAATTTAACGCCCTTGTCGCGCAGTGCAGCCCACATCGGACGATAGCCATACGTGCCTTGGCCTTCGTTGTAGTAAATGTCTTTGATAAGCTCTTTTACTTCGGCGTACTTATCCTTCTTAGCGATTCTTTTAAGATTGTCGTAATAAGTCTTACGATTGAGATTAAGAGCTTTAAACAGCTGTTTTAACTGAAATTCTGGGTGTTCTGCCCGAATATCACAAGCTATCTGTGTCTTTTGTCGATTGGATAGCGTGGATACCGGGCGGCCACTTTTTTTGCGATGATGAGCTCCAATTCTAATTCTTTGATTCTGGCATCTTTTTCCAGAAGTTTGGCCTCATATTTCTGCTTATCAGTTAGAGTTCCTATTTGCTTATTACGCTTGGCTTTCTCGGCCTTCTTGGTCTTCTTAGGCATTTTAGCGGGTCTACCTTTCTTGACAGGAAGGAGCGCCTCTGGACCGCCTTGCTGGAACTTCTTAGTCCACGAATACACTTGTGACGGACTAATATTGAATTTAGCAGCTACCAGATTACGTCCTTCATTGGATTTTAGATAGTAGCTTACCACATCCAGCTTAAAGTCAACAGAATATTTTCTTTTGGTTCGCTTAACTTTTAAACTTTCCAAGCCATTTAGTTCGGCAGTATTCACCCACGTACGAATTAGAGATGGATTGATATTATACTTTTTGCTTAATCCATTGTATGATCCTCTACAATTAAGATAATCAGAAGCAACTTGTACTTTTAGTTCGGATGAATATTTGGTCATAAAAATACCCCACAATCGTTAGATGTCTATGTCTAACAATTGTAGGGCACTTCAACTTAGATGAGTGTCTCAAAGCGGTTCCCTGTTCAAAGTCAATGCCTTAACTTAATGACATTGCCTAACTGGGACTTTCTTTAAACATCTAATCTCTCAAAGCGCGATTGCCAATATCATGGCGGTAGAAGCAATCTGGCAGATCAAGCTTACTCAAAT
>ENA-ORUR01000124-ORUR01000124.1-human-gut-metagenome-genome-assembly--contig:-NODE-124-length-64364-cov-18.4573_pt1 | contig 64364 bp, 60 predicted proteins | sample MGYA00242086_ERZ509223 | MGnify/ENA primary metagenome ERZ509223 (study PRJEB26280, sample SAMEA2338820) | human gut metagenome | biome: human gut; feature: human-associated habitat; material: faeces... | reverse complement strand
TTCGTCAAATTTGCTTTTTCATTCGTTTTATGATTGGCGCACCCGGCCGAGTTGTGATTGCTAGTTTTCTGCTTATATTCCACTTTTCTACTTTTCGCTGAAAAATAATCTTTTCCCGGAAAAGATAGTTCGATTTTTGCCTTTTTTGGCTTTAAAATTCTGTAACAAGTTTTTTTACTTTTTTCGTTTCGCTTCTTAATTAATTTTGCCGGCATTCTATGGTAAAGTGGTTTTAGTATATTTTCGAAAGGAGATCTTACTTATCAAACAATATGATCTTGCCGTGATTGGCGCTGGACCAGTCGGCCTCTTCGCGGCCTACTTTGCCCGCCTGCATGGCTTAAAGACGGTTATCCTTGAATCCTTGAACGAGCCTGGCGGACAGCCGGAAATGCTCTACCCCTTCAAGAAGATCCTGGACATCCCTGTCTTCAATGAAATCACCGCGGCTGACTTAACCAAGCGCCTCTTAGCCAACTTAACCGACCAGGACCTGGTCACTGGCCACAAGGTCAGCCAGCTGGAGAAAACTGACGAACTTGTGATCGATGGCGAATACCAGGTCCGCAGCATTATCGTCGCAACTGGCAACGGGGCCTTTAAGGCCAAAAAGTTCCCCCTCAAGGCGACCCCGGAAGCTGAAGACCACATCCACTACTTTTTCAAAAATCCTGACCTCTTTGCTGGTCAGAAGATCGGCATCTTTGGCGGCGGAGACACGGCCTTAGACTGGGCCCAGGAACTTTCCCAAATCGCTGACGTCACCCTCGTTCACCGGCGCGACCAGTTCCGGGGCATGGAAAGCAGCGTGGAAAACTTGAAGGCTGACCAAAAGGTGACCTTGAAGACCCCCTACCTGCCAAAGAGCATGCAGGTCGAAAAGGGCCAGCTGGAAATTTCTTTGAAAAAGGTTGGCGGAGATGAAGTCACTCAAGAAACTTTTGACCAGATCCTGGTCGCCTACGGCTTCCGGGCCGACAACCGCTTCATCAGCAAGTGGGGGGTTGACCTGGACCAGGGCTTGATCACCGTTGACCGGTCCATGCAGACCAGCGTGCCTGGCATCTATGCCATTGGCGACTCCTGCGGCTACCCGGGCCGGGTGCCAGTTATCGGAATTGGGTTTGGGGAAGCCCAGATCGCGGTCAACGCGATTATGCAGGACCTATTCCCGGAAAAGAGCCTGACCATCCACTCAACCAGTATCTAGCGGAAAAAAGAAAAATAAGAAATGAGGTTAACATATGCCACTGATTGACTTTATCCTGCACATCGATGACCACTTGGTGACCATCGTCAACAACTTTGGGGCAGGAACCTATTGGATCATTTTTGCCATCATCTTTATCGAAACCGGTTTGGTCATCTTCCCCTTCCTGCCAGGTGACTCCTTGATCTTCGCGGCAGCCGCCATGGCCGCCAACCCGAAATACGGTTTAAATGTCTGGCTGCTCTACATCGTTGCTGCCTCTGCCGCCATTATCGGTGACAGCATCAACTATGAAATCGGCAAGTGGTCAGTCACTTCCGGGGCCAAGCACAGCTGGTTCAACAAGCTGATCAATGAAAATAACCGGCTGGCAGCGGAGAAGTTCTTTGAAAGACATGGCTCCATCACCATCGTGATCGGCCGTTTCATCCCCTTCATCCGGACCTTCGTGCCTTTCATTTCCGGGGGCAGCAAGATGCACTACCAGACCTTCGTTATTTACAACATCCTGGGTGGCCTGCTCTGGACGGCTCTCTTTACCAGCATCGGCTACTTCTTCGGCAACTTCCCAGTCGTCAAGGACCACTTCTCCTTGATCGTGATCGGCATCATCCTGGTTTCAGTCGTGCCAATCCTGGTCGTGGCCTTGAAGAAAAAGCTCACCATGCGGCGCGAGCAGCAATTTGGCGAATAAAACAAAGCAAAAAAATAAGGACCGGCCGGTCCTTATTTTTTTGGTCTAAATTCTGTTTAAGTGCTTTCCGGTTTACTTTTTCAGCAAAAAGCGGGCCAGGTAGAGCTCGTAAATCGCTCCGCCAACCGCAAAGCAGGAGGCAAAGAAGCCTTCCGTCAGCACGTTGATGACCGGGTCAGTCGCCGGGTCAAAGAGCCAGTTGTCATTGCGGAAAAAGAAAGTATGAAAGACCCGGAAGAAACTGTCAAAGTCGGTCAAGGCAAAAGGCATGACCACAATTGGCAGCAGCATCAAGAGCAAGGTCTGGGTCAATTTAAGCGGCTTCTTGTAATTGCGGAAATAGCTGCTGAGAGCCAGGCAGAGCAGGAAAACCAGCTCGGCCAGAATAAAAAGATTTTTGGCATCGGCAAAGTGAGCAGCCGCTGAAGCCGAAGTCGGCAGGTTGCTCATCTGCAGCTTGGTCTGCCCAGGCCAAACCAGGTAAAGCAGGAGCTGGTTATAGTTGCTCATGACCTGGCCCACGGTCAAGTTAACCGTTTGGTAAGTCTTCTCCAGCAAGGTAAAAAGCAAAAGCAAGGGCCAGCTGACTACGATCGCGCCAACGACAGCGCTGGAGACCGCGAAAAAGAAATGGAAAAGGGGCTGGCCCAGCTTGCTTAGAAATTTTTTCATAGGCTAAATTCATCCAAATCGTTCACTAAATAAGTCGGCGGAGTGAGACCGGCCAGGTCTGCCTTTTGCGTCACCCCGGTCAAGGTCAAGAGGGTGTCGACTCCGCTGTTGATTCCGGCCATAATGTCAGTTGGGTAATTGTCCCCGACAATCAAGGCCTCTTCCGCCCTGACCCCAGCCAAGTCCAGGGCGCGGTTGACAATAATGGCTTCCGGCTTGCCAATAAAAAGGGGCTTTTGCCCGGACGCGACTTCCAGAGCCGCGCAAATTGAACCGTTGCCTGGCCGCAGCTCCTTGCCCACCGGCAGGTTCTGGTCGGAATTGGTGCCGATAAAGACCGCTCCCCGGTGAATGCAGCGGGTGGCAACCATGAGCTTGTGGTAGGTCAAGTCCGTGTCCATCCCCACGATCACGTAGTCAGAATTTTCCTCGTCATAATAGAATTCCGGCCGGTCCAGGATCTCCTTCCACAGGCCAATTTGGCCAATGATGTAGACGCCGATTGGCCTTTTCGCCTCTTTTTCCAAAATATAGCTGGCCGTGGCCATGCTGGGCGTGTAGATCTTGGAAACGTCGGTCTTGACTCCGTGCCCGGCCAGTTTGTCAGCTACCATCTGGGGCGTCCGGGTCGTGTTGTTGGTCAAAAATAAGTAATCAAGACCTGCCTTATCCAGGCGCTTGACAAAGCGGACGCCGGATTCAATGGTCTCCTTGCCCCGGTAAATGGTCCCATCCAAATCAATCAAAAATAAGCGGTAATCTTTCACGGCTTCTTCTTTCTAATCACAAAGGCCTAGTGGCGGCGGTTCTTCTTGCAGCTTTCAGCATAGCTGCCCTTCTTGGGCCGGCCGTCCTTGACCTTTCTTTCGCTAAAAGCCGCCTTGTTCTTCGGCCGCTTTCTAGCTGGCCGCCGGCGCTGGGTCGGCCAGGGCTTACGGCTGGGCTGGAGGGATTCCAAGATAAAGTAAGGCGCGCCAGGGTTGCAGTATTCAATCAAGTAGTCAACAATCGTCGACTTTTTTCGGTCAATGGATGTCTTGACATAGTCATTGTAAAAGCCCCTGAGGCGGAGGTGGTCGCTGGATACATCCCCGACCAGATAATCATACTGGTCCAGGTATGGATCGTACTTTTGCTTCAAAACTTCCCGGTCTAAAGCATCCCGCTGGTTGACCAAAAGGCGGTATTCCCGCTGATTGATCACGACCTTTTCACCGGCAACCACCACCTCTGCCAGGGGGTGGAGGGGCTTAGCTTCAGCTGCCTCTGTTTTCTGCTCTTTTTTCGGCTCTTTCTGCTCTTTCCTCAATAAATTCACCTTCTTTTTTCACAGGATACTTGCGGCCTAAGTAGTCGCCTACGACTTCCCTTAAAAACTGCGGGAAGAGGAATTCATTTTCACCGACAATGGCCAAAGTCGGGAAAAACGGGATCAGGACATAGTGGTCCAAAACGGCGATCCGGTATTCTTCCGCCGGGTCCAGCAATTGCCCGTTGACGAAAACGTTCCTGGTCATTGGGTCATACTTGATCCCTCTGTAGTAGACCTGGCCAAATATCTTCCCTCTAAAGCCCATCCCCACCAGAGGATAATGTTCCAAAAAGTGCCGGTTCTTTTCCACTTCCATGACCAGCCGCCACAAGTCCCGGCCTAAAAGGGTACTCCGGACGACATGCATCGGGTGCGGCAGGGCATGCTGAAGGTCAAACTGGTTGATGAGGCCGCTCTTAAATGGCGTCAAAAAGAGGCCGGTGCTCAGCATGGCCAGGTCAGTACCGGCAAAGTCAGCGATCGCTTCCAGGGAGACGTCGATCGCGGCCAGCTTGTCATCCTTGAACTTCTCTGGCAAGTCTGCCACCTGCCGGCTCTGCAGCATCTTCTTCCCCTCTTCATATAAGGCGGCAATTTCTGCTTCATCGCCCGCCTGGCTTGGCAAATCAGCTACCGGCACGGTAGTTGGTTTAATCGAAATGATCTTGTGGTCATCGCCGATTTCCAGGCTAATGTCGCCGACATAATTGCCCCACTTGCCCGTCTGGGTGATCCAGGTGCGGCCTTCCTTGACCCCTTTTTCCAAAAGGGTATGGCTGTGTCCGCCCACGATCAGGTCGATTTCCGGGTAGTGCTTGGCCAGCCACTGATCCATTCTGAGGCCCACGTGAGTCAGCAAAATCAAGCAGTCATACTGGCCGGCAATTTCCGGCAGGACCCGGTCCATAGTTTCGCCCAGCATCTTGATCTGCCAGTGGTTGGGACCGTATGTCATTGGATAAGCGGCCGTCAGACCCACCAAGGCCAGGCGGGTGCCCTTTTTGGTCTTGATGATCTTGTAGTCATTGGCCCAGGCCGGCCAGCTTTCGTCTTCTTCTCTGAGATTTGACAAGAGGACCGGGAAGTTGGCATGGTCAAAAAGCCGCTCCAAGACGGCATGCGGGTTGGAAATCCCCTCATTGTTGCCGATCGTGATGGCGTCATAGTGAAAGTCATTCATCAAGCGGATGTTGGCCCGGCCCTCTGTAGCATCAGACAAGGGATGGGACCGGTCCATGAAGTCGCCGGCGTCAAAAGTCAAAACCTGGTCAGCAGCCGCAGTTTCTTGCACCTGCTTCAAATAGCGCCTGATTTTTGGAAAATGCTCAAAGTGCGAGTGCAAGTCGTTGGTATGCAGAATCCGCAAAGTTTCCATTGTCTTCCTCCTAGCCGATCTTGTTGGCTTTCAAAACCATTTCGTAAGCATCCCTGACCGGGCCTTTAGGCTTGTCCCATTCCACCCATTGCGGGTTCTCCCAGTCTTCTTCGTTCATCAAAGTATGCAGCTGGTAGGTCTTGTTAATGTACTGCTCGTAAGTTTCCAGCGCCTTGGTGCGCGGGATGTTGATGACCAGAATCCGCACGCTCTTGATTAAACCGTTGTTGGCCGCCAGTTCCGCGAAGCCGTTTTGGTCGATGTTGGAAATTTCATAGTACTGACTGCCGTCGTTTCTGGTAATCTCTTCGATCAAGTCGAATTGCTCGTATAAGTGATCCATTTGTGCCCCCCATTATCTTATAAAAAGATTGTAACACAAAGTTCAGCCGCCTTTGCCCGGGCGAAACTAAAAGAGCCCGCCGCTTGGTAGGCTCTTTCGAAAAATCTTACTTGTTCAAGGTACTTTGCTTCTTGATCAGTTCATATGGCAAAACGATGTGCTTGTCTTCCAGGCTTTCATCGTTCATCAGCTTGGTCAGCATTCTCATGGCCACGGCACCCAAGTCGTAGAGCGGCTGCTTGATCGTGGTCAAGGCTGGCCGGACAACTGAGGCGATCTGGGTCGCGCTGGCCGTAATGATTTCGAAATCTTCCGGCACCTTAGCCCCGCGATCCAGAGCTGAGTTGAGGAGGCCGACTGAGGAAACGTCCTTGGTGATGATGGCCCCGTTGATCCCCTTCTTGGCCAGTTCCGGGTAAAGGTTGTAGCCGTCAGAGTAGTCCTTGATGTTGTCAAAAATCTCACAGCCTTCCAGTTCATTGTCAGCCACGAACTTCTCAAAGGCCGGAATCCGGTAGTTCCGGTTGATCGAAGCTTCCTTGTCGCCCACGATCAAGGCCAGCTTCTTCTTGCCGTCGTTCAAAAGAAGGTTCAAAGCTTCCGTGTCGGCCTTCTTGTAGTCGATGTTGACTGAAGGGAATTCCAGGTTGTCGGAAACAGTCCCGGCCAAAACGACTGGCGTGTCGGTCCGCTTGAATGCTTCCGCTGCTTCTTCAGACAGCTTGTTGGACATGTAAATAACCCCGTCAACCTGCTTGTTGAGCAAGCCTTGAATGACGGCGTCTTCCTTCATCAAACGGTTTTCCACGCTGGAGATGATGATATTGTACTTGTACAAAACAGCAATGTCGTCGATCCCCTTTGACAATTCGGCAAAGTACAAGTTGGTCAGGTCCGGCACGATCAAGCCGACCGTTGTGGTCCGCTTTGAGGCCAGACCCTGCGCTACCGCGTTTGGTTGGTAGTGCAGACGCTTGATAACTTCCATGACCCGGTCACGGGTTTCCTTGCGGACATTGTTGTTGCCGTTGACTACCCGGGAAACCGTGGCCATAGAAACCTTGGCTTCCCGAGCAACATCGTAAATGGTTACATCTTGCTTATTCATAATAACAGCCCTACCTATCTAAATACTAAATACTGATTTAATGATACCATGAGAACGCTTTTTGTGCAATCGCTTACAGCTATTTTTTCAACTTTTTTCAGTTTTTTTAGTGCTATACTGAGGTTAATTTCATCAGTAAGGAGAATTTTGCCATGAATTTAGACAAATTACAAAACTGGCTGCAGGAAAACGGGATGGACGTAGCCTACGTTTCCAGCCCGACTACCATCAACTATTTCACGGGTTTCATTACCGATCCTGAAGAAAGAATCTTTAAGCTTTTCGCCTTCAAGGACGCTGAACCCTTCCTCTTCTGCCCGGCCTTGAACTATGAAGAAGCCAAGGCATCAGCTTGGGACGGGGACGTGGTCGGCTACCTGGACAGCGAAGACCCATGGAGCAAGATCGCTGAAGAAATCAAGAAGCGGACCAAGGACTACCAAAACTGGGCTGTCGAAAAGAACGGCTTGACGGTTGCCCACTACCAGGCCCTGCACGCTCAATTCCCAGACTCCGACTTCTCCAAGGACTTATCTGACTTCATCGCCCACATCCGCCTCTTCAAGACGGAAAGCGAACTGGTCAAGCTGCGCAAGGCCGGGGAAGAAGCTGACTTTGCCTTCCAGATTGGCTTTGAAGCCCTGAGAAACGGGGTTACCGAACGGGCCGTGGTCAGCCAGATTGAATACCAATTGAAGCTGCAAAAGGGCGTGATGCAGACCAGCTTTGACACCATCGTCCAGGCCGGCAAGAACGCGGCCAACCCGCACCAAGGCCCAAGCATGAACACGGTACAGCCAAATGAACTGGTACTTTTTGACTTAGGGACCATGCACGAAGGCTACGCTTCTGACTCCAGCCGGACGGTCGCTTACGGGGAACCGACTGACAAGATGCGGGAAATCTACGAAGTCAACCGGACTGCCCAGCAAGCAGCCATCGACGCGGCTAAGCCAGGCATGACGGCCAGCGAACTTGACGGGGTAGCCCGCAAGATCATCACTGACGCCGGCTATGGTGAATACTTCATCCACCGCCTGGGCCACGGGATCGGGATGGAAGTCCACGAATTCCCATCAATCGCTAACGGTAACGACGTCGTTTTGGAAGAAGGCATGTGCTTCTCCATTGAACCCGGGATCTACATCCCAGGCTTTGCCGGTGTCCGGATCGAAGACTGCGGGGTCCTCACCAAGGATGGCTTCAAGCCATTCACCCACACTAGCAAGGAATTGAAGGTTCTGCCAGTTAAGGAATAAAACCGAAAACAGAAAAAGGCTTCTAGAAGTATCTCTCTTTTAGAAGCCTTTTTTCGTATACAATTATACCTTACGAAGGTCGCGAATCAAGTAGTAGACGCCAATTAAAGTCAACAGCAAGAAGACATTCTGAAAATCATGATAGCCTTCCTTCATGACAAAAATGGCAAAAAACGCGGCAGGCAGGATAGTCAAGATTATTCCCCGATATTTTCTCAGCTTCAAAACAAAAGGATTATCTGATTTTCTGAAGGAAAAATACATTGCCATTAGGTAAATCAGAAAAAGGACCATGTTTGTTTTCGGCATGTGATTTATCCTCAACTTCTACCGTGAAAAAATTACTATTCCTGATCTGGACTAGTCGGCGCGCTTGGTTCTTCCGGCTTCTCTTCCCCTTCTTCGCTCTTTTCAACATTGTCCAGGTCGCTGGCGTCTTGTTCGCCGGCGCCGTTAGCTGAATCGTCGATTACGATGTCGTCGAAGTCCTTCAATTCAGAATCATCTTCAATGTTCTTTGGGAAAGAAGCCAGTTGGTTTTTCAAGATTTCTGTCCCGTTGTCGTACTTTTCCTTCAAGTCTTCAACGTTTGGATTGCTCTTGATCTTGTCCTTGACTTCTTTAAGCTTGTCGTCTGAGATCAGGCTGGCAGCTGCAACCCCAGCAGCAGCCCCAAAGACGGCCCCTAATAAAAAGCTACCAAATTTGCTCATGGTTGTTCTCCTTTTCTTAATCCTAACCCTTCCGCCGGAAATGTCTGGCAAAAGCCGACGTAATTACGGAAGTGATCATTCCCGTCCGGGTAAAGTGGGCATTGGAAACCTTGTTGATCATCTTCTTGGATGATTCGTTGATGTCTGAGACGCTTTGGCCCAGGTCAGCGGCGGCCTGAACGACCGGCTGCAAAGTTTCCATCTTACTATTGACGTCTTGCAAAAACGCGTCGGTCTTTTCCAAGAGTCCGCCGGTCTGCTTCATCAAGTCATCCATGTCTTCAGTCAGCTTGGCCATAGATTCATTGGTCAATTGGACTGTCTTCTCAGCCTCTTTCAAAGTCTTCGAAACATTAAGCAACATGGGAATCGTGAACAGGACCAGTACCAAAAAGGCAATGGCCGCTATCAAACCGGCTAAAGCGCCAAATGAAATTGTCATAGCTTACTTCCCCTTTCCTTTCTAAAAAGAGTCTAGCATGAAAACGATTTAGACACAATCGAAAGATTTTCCGAAGTTTTTACCCGCTTTTCTGTTATCCTTTAAGCATAGCTGAAAGGAGCATTTTTTCAATGAAAAATCTTGATTTCAAAATTGCCGGCATCTCTGTCGACGTCGACAAGCTTTTTACCAGCGGCGTGACCATCCTCTGGAAGTTGCTGATTTCGACCCTGGTCTTCTACCTGGTCAGCCGTTTTGGTCGGAAAATTATCAAGCGCTACCTGGACAAGCACAACGACAAGCTTGTCCTCTCCAAAAGGTCCCAGACCATCTCAGCCTTGGTGAACAGCCTCTTCCACTACACCATGGTCTTCTTCTATGTCTACTCCATCTTAACCATCCTGGGCATCCCCGTCGGCACCTTGATTGCCAGTGCCGGGATCTTCTCTTTGGCCATCGGCCTTGGGGCCCAGGGCTTCATGAGCGACCTGGTCAACGGCTTCTTTATCCTCAGTGAAGGCCAGTACGATGTCGGCGACAATGTCGAGATCGGGACTGAAGCCGGGACCGTGACCCAGCTGGGCCTCAGAACCACCCAGATCGTCACCACTGACGGCACCTTGATCTTCATCCCCAACCGGCAGATTTCCATCGTCAGAAACCTAACCCACGGCGGGATTGGCCTTAACTTGGACCTGAACCTGGATGCAAATACCGACTTAAAGCAGCTGGCCAGCCTGCTTGACCAGGCTGATGAAGATCTGCTTGCCTGGCATGACAAACTGGTCAGCGGACCAACCCAGATCGGGGTCGTCGGCCAGCAGGGGCAGACAATCACCTACCGGGTCCACTTCCAAGTCAAGCCGGGCTTTGAAGGCAAAATCCGCCAGGCCTACTGGCAGACCTACCTGCAATACTTACGGGTCAACCAGGTCAAATTTGGCCAGGAACCGGTTATCATCAACAACAGTAAAAAAGCTTGATCTAAAAATGCTGAGCCGAGGCCCAGCATTTTTCTTTGATCTTAGTTGAATTGAGCGAGCCAAGCTGGCAGTTCTTCGATCAAAGCCTTGACTGCCTTGCCCCGGTGGGAGACTTCGTTCTTTTCTTCAGTGGTCATTTCGGCGAAAGTCTTGCCCTTGCTTGGTACGTAGAAGAGCGGGTCGTAGCCGAAGCCGCCCTTGCCGCGCGGAATTGCCAGAACTTCACCTTCGCAGGTGCCAGTTACAACCAAGTCCTTGTCTTCGTGGCCTGGCATGGTCAAAACAAGGGTAGTGACAAACTTGGCTTGGCGCTCGTCTCGCGGAACCCCGCCCAAGGCTGCCAAAAGCTTAGCGTTGTTTCTGGCATCGTTGTGGGCCTCACCGCCGTAACGGGCTGAGTGTACGCCAGGAGCGCCGTTCAGTTTAGCAACCTGCAAGCCTGAGTCGTCAGCCAGAGTTGGCAGCTTGCTATAGTCTGCCAAAGCATGTGCCTTCAGCTTAGCATTAGCTTCAAAAGTCGTCCCCTTTTCGTTAACGTATGGCGGGTTGTCCAAATCTGCATTTGATTTAAGCTCAATGTCCAGACCAGCCTGCTTGAAAGCTTCTTGCACTTCCTTAACCTTGTTTTGATTATCTGTAGCAAACAATAGTACTTGAGTCATATGGTACTCCTATCATTTCAAAATATAAAAAATCTCTCTACTGAAATTTTACCACTTATTCAAGCCTTTTCGAACTTACAAATAGAGTAATTTCTGCTATTTTCACCGCTTTTTCAGCCGGCAGGAACTTTTTTCTTTTTTTCGGCGATTTCCTAGCCTTTTTCTAAAACTTGTTAAATAATTTCACCATCCTGTAATATTTAAGGTAGAATAAAAACAGAGAATAAGGATGAGGATTATGTCAGAACACAACGACCACGTATACTTTGTTAATCAACTATACCGCGACTTCTTGTTGCCAACCATTTTAGGCGGAGACACGCCGGCGATTCTCTACTGGGCCGGCAAGCGGATCACCCGCAAATATGCCTTGAGTGAATTTGAAGACTTAAGCGAATTCTTCAAGATGGCTGAATTCGGCAATTTAACCATTGTCAAGGAGCGCCGCTCCTCAGTCATCTTCTCCTTGAGCGGGCAGCCAATCAGCGACCGCCTGGCCGCCGGCACCCGGGAATTCTCCCTGGAAAGCGGAATGATCGCCGAAGCGGTTGAACAGAACCGGGGCCGGTCAGCTGAAGCCGAAATCGCCATCGACGACAAGAAAGAGACTGTTCAGATCACCGCCTTCTTCTAACAAGCAAATTCAGCAAGATAAAGAAAATACAAACGAAAAAGACCAGAGCCAAATGCTCTGGCCTTTTTACATGCTTATTTCTTAGTCAGCGTACTGGTCAAGAATTTCGTTCAGCTTTTCCTTTGGAGTGTAGCCAGTCAAGCGGTCAACCACTTGCCCGTCCTTCTTGATCAAGAGGGTTGGGATGGCCATGATGCCAAAGTTCTTGGCCGTTTCCGGGTTGTCGTCAACGTCCATCTTGGTGAAGTGCACGTCTTGTCTTTCTTCAGCCAAAGCTTCAATGACTGGTGACTGCATCCGGCAAGGACCGCACCAGGTTGCCCAAAAGTCAACCAGAACTAAGCCATCCTTGGTTTCTTCTTCAAAAGTTGCGTCAGTAATTTCATCTACCATATAAATACCTCAAATTCGTTAATCTGAAAAACATTATTATCTACTTACTGCTTTAAGTTTACTAGACTTACTTACTTTTTGCAAGTAGATTGCCTACTTTAAGGTCACGATCGTGGCCCCGGTCCCGCCTTCATTGGCTGGCGCGTAGCTGTAGGTCTTGACATGCTTGTTGCGCTTGAGATACTGCTGGACCCCCTGCCGGATGGCCCCGGTCCCGATCCCGTGGATGATCGTGACCGTGCTAAGGCCGGACAAAAGGATGGTGTCAAAGTACCGGTCCAAATTGACCATGGCCTCTTCATAGCGCTGCCCTCTAAGATCCAGGGAACTGCGGGCCCGGCTGGACCGGGAAGCAGAAGTGGCCCGTCTTTGGGCCTGCTGCTTCTGCCCGGCGGCCAGCTTGTCGATGTCCCTGTCGGTCACCTTGAGCTTGATCCGGCCCAAGGAAACCTCATAGTCATGCTCACCCAGCTGCTTGGTAACCGTCCCGGTCTGCCCGTAAGACAGGACCCTGACCTTGTCACCCACCTGGACGTGGTGGCGTTTCTTTTCCTTTTGCAGGACCTTGTTTTTGGCCAGGTTGGCCTCCTGCTTGGCCAGCTGGTTGAATTCGCCCTTGGCGTCCATCAGCTGGTTGGTCTTGACCTGCATCCCTTCCTTGCGGGCTTCCTCCAGCTCGGCGATGATCTTGTCGGCCTTCTTGCGCTTCTTGGCCACGATTTCATTGGCCCGGTCCAAGGCAAAGTCCAGCTGCTTTTGGACCCGCTGGTTGTAGATATCCAGGGCATCCTGCAGCTTCTTTTCCAGCTGCTTGGCCCGGTCCAGGCTGGTCTGCAGCTTCTGCTTGTTTTCCGTGACCAGTTTGGTCTGCTTGTTTAATTCGTCGATCATGTGGTTGATGTCAGAATCATCGCTGCTCATCAGCTTCTCAGCCCCGGCCACCACGTCTTCCCGCATGCCCAGCCGGCGGGCAATGGCAAAGGCATTACTGTGACCCGGGATTCCCATCTGCAGGCGGTAGGTCGGCGACAGGGTCTTGACGTCAAATTCCATGGAGGCGTTGGTGGTCCGCTCTCTGTTATAGCCATAGAGCTTGAGTTCCGGGTAGTGGGTCGTGACGATGATCTTGGCCCCCTTCTTTCTGAAGAAGTCCAAAATTGAGATGGCCAGGCGGGCCCCTTCTTCCGGGTCGGTCCCGGCCCCGATTTCGTCGATCAGGACCAGGCTTTGGTCGCTGACCCGCTTCATGATCGCCACGATATCGTTGATATGGGATGAAAAAGTACTCAGCGACTGCTCGATTGACTGTTCGTCCCCAATATCAGCAAAAATCTGGTCAAAAACCGCCACGCTGGAGCCCTCATTAGCCGGAATAAAGAGACCGGACTGGGCCATCAGCTGGAGCAAGCCTGCCGTCTTCAAAGTGATCGTTTTACCACCAGTGTTGGGCCCGGTGATCAAAATCGTGTCAAAGTTCTGGCCTAAAGCAATGTCATTGGCCACGACCTTGTCTGGATCAATCAAGGGGTGACGGGCCCCCAGAAGCTTAAAGGACTGGTCAGCAGACAAAGCCGGCTGGCTGGCCCGCATCTGCTTGGCCAGCTTGGCCTTGGCCTGGAGGAAGTCCAATTCGCTTAAAGCCGCGGCCACCCGCTTGATAGCTTCCATTTCTTCTCTGGCGTCCAGAGACAGTTCATGCAGAACCCGGTGGATTTCCTGCCGCTCTTCAGCCAGCAAGTTTTGCAGGCGGTTGTTTAACGGCAGGATGGCAGCCGGTTCAACAAACAAGGTCTGGCCGGAGGCACTTTGGTCGTGGACCACCCCGCCGAACTTGTAGCGGTATTCCTGCTTGACCGGGATAACGTAGCGGTCGTCCCGGATGGTCACGATCTGATCAGACAGGTACTCGCCGTTCTTGCCCTTGGTGTAGGCGGTCATCTTTTCCTTGATTTCCGCTTCCGTGGCCAGGCGGCCGTGGCGCAGGCGGGCCAGGTCAGCTGAAGCGGTATCCAGGACTTCCCCGTCATAAGTCAGCGAAGTCCGCAGGCGCCGGTAAAGGTCATCCGGCAATTCCAGGTCCTCCAGCAAAGTTTCAATCGCCGCCAGGTCCAAGGTCTCATTTTCTTCCGCGTCTTCTACAAAGCGGCTGATTTCCTGGGCCAGGGTGAAAATCAGCAGGATATTGCCTAATTCCAGAGCGTTCAAGTCGGCCTTGACCTTCAAACGCTTGAGGCTGGGCGCAACATCTTGAAAGTCGGTCAAAGGCAGCTGGCCCTTGATCCGGTTCAAGTCAACCAGGGCCTTGGTTTCGCTTAAGGCCCGGCTGACCGTCTCCCGGTCGCTGGCGGGCTGGAGGTTCAAGGCCTTGCTCTTGGCCGGAGCCGTTACCGCTTGTTCAGCCAGGCGGTTGCTAATTTCCTGGTATTCCAGAATGTCTAAAATTTTATGATTCATCATCTTAGTAATTTTATCTAAAAAATTTTCCTAACAAAAAAAGCGGGCTAAGCACCCGCTTCTTTCTTATTCTGCAGAATCGTCACCGCTCAAACGGTCATCTTCAAGGAAGGTGTTGAGCACCCCTTGAACCATGTCCCATTCAGCGTCAGAAGTGATTTCGTGCAGGTCGCTGCTGGTTACGTCGCCATCTTCATCGGCGTCGTAGCTGAAAGCCTGGACTTCAATTTCGTCGTCATCTTCTACAGCTGCCGGGTAAAGCAGGATGTAGGACTTGTCATTGTCGTCAGAATGGAAAGTAAACAATACTTCAAATAATTCTTCGTTGCCGTCTTCATCGATCAAGGTCAATTGTCTGTCTTGATCTTCGGCGCTAACTTCAAAAGCCATAGTTATTCCTTTCGCTGTAAATCCAAATAGTTCTGCAAAATCAACACGGCTGCCATTTGGTCAACGACCTCCTTGCGCTGCCGGCGATCATGCATTCCCGCCTCTTCAACCAAAATCCTCTCTGAGGCCACGGTCGTCAAGCGTTCATCGTCATAGTAGACTGGCAAGCCGAACTTCTGCTCCAGGCGCTCGCCCATGGCCTTGCTCCGGCTGACCGACCGGCCGGCCGTTCCGTCCATGTTCTTAGGCAGGCCCAGGACAAAGCCGTCCGCTTCATATTCGCGGACCAGCTTCTTTAAAGACCGCATGCCGAAATTGTGCCGGTCTTCATCAATCGGGATCGTCATCACTGCCTGGGCGGTGATGCCCAAGGGATCACTGACGGCCACCCCGATGGTCTTGGAGCCGACGTCCAAACCCAGCAGGCGCATTACTTGTCCTTGTCCAGGTAGCTCTTGACCAGTTCTTCGATGATTTCATCGCGTTCGTGCTTCAAGATCAGGTTCCGGGCGTCGTTGTGGCGTGGGATGTACGCTGGGTCGCCTGAAAGCAGGTAACCCACGATTTGGTTGATCGGGCTGTAGCCCTTTTCTTCCAGGGCCTTGTATACGTCTTCCAGAGTGTCGCGGATGTTCTTTCCCTTATTCTGATTAAAATCAAAGTGCATCGTCTTATCAAGCGAACTCATTGTTATTCCCCCTCTTTTGTCTATTCTACTTAAAAATTTTCCTTAACTCAATTATTTTAGCTTAATTAGTCCAGCTGGCTGACTGCAGCATCGATGGCATCCTGCAGGCCTTCTGGCTTCTTGCCGCCGGCTTGGGCCATGTTTGGCCGGCCGCCGCCGCCACCGCCAAAGATAGCAGCCACGCTCTTGATCAAGTCGCCGGCCTTCAGACCCTTGTCCAGGGCCTTTTGGCCCAGGCTGATCAGCATGTTGGCCTTGTCTTCAGACTTAGCGCCCAGGATCAAGACGTCAGACTTGCCTTCGCTCTTCCATTGGTCAGCGATTTCCCGCAAGTCATTCATCCCCTTGACGTCAGCGATCGTAGCGATAACCGTCAAGTCACCAACCGTCTTGACCTGATCAAAGATCTTGCCGGCCTTGGAAGCGTTGATTTGGGCTTTGTAAGCGGCGTTTTGCTTTTCAGCGCTTCTGAGTTCTTCTTGCAGGCTGGCGATCTTGCTTTGGATGTCTTCAGCCTTAGTGGCCTTAACTTGAGCCTGGATCTGGTCCAGGATGTCTGAGCGGCCAGCTAAGTATTCGTAAGCCAGCTTGGAAGTTACGGCTTCAATTCTTCTGACCCCGGCACCGATGGCTTGTTCAGAAATAATCTTGAAGACGCCGATTTGGGAAGTGTTGTCACAGTGAGTACCCCCGCAGAATTCGATGGAGAAGTCATCCATTTGCACGACTCTGACCTTATCAGTGTACTTGCCGTCAAACAGAGCCAAGGCCCCCATCTTCTTACCGGTTTCCGGATCAGTTTCCGTGGTCTTGACTTGGATTGATTCCCAGATCTTTTCGTTGACGATCTTTTCAACGTTCTTCAATTCTCTTGGCGTGATTGGGTCAAGGGAAGTGAAGTCGAATCTCAAGTAGTCTGGTTCAACAACTGACCCGGCCTGGTGGGTGTGTTCACCCAATACTTGCCGCAAGGCGGCGTGCAAGAGGTGGGTAGCTGAGTGGGAGTGGCGGAGGCCTTCCCGGCGCGCCCGGTCAATCTTCAGCTTGTAGGTCTGCCCCTTTACAAGTGGCAGGACCACGTCGACAAAGTGCAGGTTCTGGTCGTTAGGCGCGTGCTGAACGTCAACTACCCGGGCAACTAAGTTGCCTTCCTGGTCGTAGATGTCACCGTGGTCAGCCACCTGGCCGCCCCGTTCAGCGTAAAATGGCGTCTTGTCGAAGATCAAGGTTGCCTTTTCACCGTCAGCCTTATCCACCAGCTTGTCGTCAACGATGATGTCAACCAGCTGGCTTTCTTCTTCATAGACCCCGTATTCAAAGACGCTCTTGTCCTTGATTTTCATCAAGGTTTCGTCTTGTGAACCCATGGATTGCAGGTTACCCCGGGCCTTGCGGGCACGTTCCTTCTGCGCTTCCATTTCGGCGTCAAAGCCGTCCTTGTCAACCTTCAAGCCCTTGTCTTCAGCAGCTTCAACCGTCAATTCGTATGGGAAGCCGTAAGTGTCGAACATCTTGAAGGCGTCCTTGCCGGAGATGGTCTTGTCTTCGCTGTTTTCGGCCTTGTCGATCAAGTCGTCCAGCAAAGTCAAGCCGGCTTCCAAAGTTACACCGAAGCGGTCTTCTTCGTTCTTGATGACCTTGCTGATGAATTCAGCCTGGTCGCTAACTTCTGGGTAGTGACTCTTCATGATGTCGCCGACAACTGGCACCAGCTTGTAAAGAAAGGCGCCGTCGATGCCCAGCTTGCGTCCGTTCAAGGCTGCCCGCCGCAAAAGCCGGCGCAAAACGTAGCCGCGGCCAGTGTTGCCTGGCAGAGCCCCGTCACCGATGGCAAAGGAGATAGCCCGGATGTGGTCAGCGATAATCTTGAAGGAAGTGTCGTCAGCCTTGTTTGCGCCGTACTTCTTGCCCGCGCTCATTTCTTCAGTAGCGTGGATGATTGGCAAGAAGAGGTCGGTTTCAAAGTTGGTCGGGGCATCTTGCAGGATAGACAGGACACGTTCCAGACCCATCCCGGTATCGATGTTCTTGTGTGGCTGTTCAACGTAGCTGCCGTCTGGCAGGTGGTTGAATTCTGAGAAAACGATGTTCCAGATTTCCAGGTAACGGGCGTTTTCCCCGCCTGGGTAGTTTTCCGGGTCGTCTTCTGGCACGTCATTGTTTTCCTGGCCACGGTCGTAGAAGATTTCTGAGTCAGGACCACATGGGCCTTCACCGATGTCCCAGAAGTTGTCTTCCAATTGCACGATGTGACTTTCCGGCAAGCCGACGACTTCATGCCAGATCCGGTGAGCTTCAGTATCCTTAGGGTAAACAGTTACGTAAAGCTTGTCCTTGTCCAGGTCCAGCCAGTCAGGACTGGTCAAAAATTCCCAGGCCCAAGGAATCGCTTCTTCCTTGAAGTAGTCACCAACTGAGAAGTTGCCCAGCATTTCAAACAAGGTTTGGTGGCGGGCAGTCTTACCGACGTTTTCAATGTCGTTGGTTCTGATTGACTTTTGTGAGCTGGTAATCCGGCGGTTCTTTGGCACAACTGAGCCGTCGAAGTACTTCTTCATGGTTGCCACTCCGGAGTTGATCCAGAGCAAAGTCGGGTCATCCTTTGGAATCAAGCTGGCTGACTGCATGACCATGTGGCCGTGTTCAGCAAAAAAGTCGAGGAACATTTGCCGAAATTCTGAACTGTTTAACTTTTTCATCAAAATCTCCTAAAAACACAAAAAACAAGCATGTTTGCCTTCTTCAAGGACGCTCTAGACGCGGTACCACCTCGATTGCAACAATGCTTGTTACCTCTTGATTATCTTAAATTAATCACTTTAAGGAGCATTTCCTGCCTGGTGATAAACCCTTCCCAGCTACCGGTTCTCTCTTTGAATCGCCTAGACAGAAAACATATCTTAAACGTCCCTAATTTTACTACTTATAGAAAAAATGTCAACGGTTTTGCTCGCGCTTGCGCTTACGGAGGCGCTTTTGGTGGCGCATTTCGTGGCGGGCTTCAATCTTCCGCTTCTTGCGGTTGTCTTCTTGAATCGCCTGCTTGATCTTCTTCTTATAGCCAGGCTTACGCTTGGACTTGACCTTCTTGACCACGCCCCTCATGTGGGGGTCAAGCTGGCGGTTTGCAGCCGTCCGGTTGTCCCGGCGGCGGTAGTGAGTCCGCGGAGCGAGTGCCCCGTCCTTGATTTCAACGAAGTCAAAGTGAACGCCCATGTGCTCCAAGGCCCCCACCCGGTTCATCTCTTCTTCCCTAACCAAAGTCACGGCGTGGCCCGGCAGGCCGTTCCGGCCAGTCCGGCCGATCCGGTGGATAATGAATTCCAGCTCCTTGGGAATCTCATAGTTGATCACCAGGCTGACGCCAGGCAGGTCGATCCCCCGGGCAGCCAGGTCGCTGGCGACGACATACTGGTACTGGCCGGCCCGGACTTCCCGCAGGGTCCGCTTTCTTTCCCGTTCGGTAATGCCGCCGTGGATCTTGGCCACCTTAAGCCCTTGCTTAGTCAGGTAGTCAGCCAGTTCGTCAACCATCTGCTTGGTATTGGCGAAAACCAGGGCCAGGTAAGGCTGGCCCATGGTCAAAAGCTTGTAGACGATCTTCTTTCTGTCCTTGCTGCCGATGTCCAAGAGGTCGTTTTTGATGGTTGGGGCAATAACTGCCGGATTGTCGATCACGATTTCTTCCGGCTTGGCCATGTACTTGCGTAAAAAGTTGGTCAGCTTGACCGGAATCGTGGCTGAAAAGGCGGACATGACCACGTCCTTTGGCAGGCGGGCGGCAATCTTGTCCACATCGGCCAGGAAGCCCAAGTCCAGGGTCATATCGGCTTCGTCGATGACAAAGTTCTTGACCTGGTCCAAAAGCAGGATCTTCTTGTCAGCAAAGTCCAAAAGCCGGCCCGGCGTAGCGATAACCAACTGGGGCTTGTTCTGTTCAAATCTGGCGATCTGCCGGTCCCGGTCGCTGCCCCCGGCCAGGTGGGCAATGGCGATGTTTAAACCGGAATTATCCCGCAGCTGGCGGGCCACCCGGTAGAGCTGGTCAGCCAGTTCCCGGCTGGGAGCCGTGACGATGGCCTGGACATAGCGGGCGTCTTCATCAATGGCGTTTAAAATCGGGATCAAGTAGGCGTGGGTCTTCCCGCTCCCCGTAGCCGCCTGGACGATCACGCTTTCGCCTTTCAGCATGGCCGGGATGACTTTTTCCTGCACCGGAGTCGGTTTAGCAAAGCCGATCTTGGCCAGGCCCTGGCGGATTTCGCTTCTTAAGCGGGTATCAGTAAAAATGTTATTCATGGTCTTCCTTGTATTTCTTGGTTACTTCAACTAATTCCTGAAAAATCTGGTCGATTTCCACCTGGTCATGGGCCGTTGCCCCAGAGGCTAATTCATGGCCGCCCCCGTCGTGGGCTTCAGCCAGCTTGTGGATGTGCGGACCCTTTGACCGGTAGTGGACCCGGTAAGTACCGTCTTCTTTTTCCACGATGACCAGCCAGGTCAGAATCCCCTTGATCCGGCCCGGGGTCGAAACAGTGACTGAAGCTTGCGGCTGGGTAACGCCCAGGGCCTTTAAGTCAGCCTGGCTAATTACGGCGATAGCGACCAGGCCGCTTTCGTCCAGCTGCATTTTCTCCAGGGTCAGGCTCTGCAGCTTGGCCTGCTGGAAGGTAACTTCACTTTCGTTTCTGGCAATTTGGGAGATGTCGATCCCCGTCTCCATCAAGCGGGATACTACTTCGAAGGTGTGGGCGCTGGTCGCGTCATACATAAAGCGGCCAGTGTCACCGATAATACCGGCGTAGAGGGCCAGGGCGATTTCCTGGTTAAGGGGCAGGCCTTCTGCTTCGATAAAGTCGGCGATGATTTCACAGGCAGCAGCGGCTTTTGAGTCAACGTAAGACATGTCAGCATATGGGTCAACGTCCGGGTGGTGGTCAATCTTGATCAGGTAGTCCCCCAGCCGGTAGCGCTGGTCAGAGATCCGCGGCGTGTTGGCCGTGTCAGTCGTGATCACCAGGGCGCCTTGGTAGTCTTCATCCTTGACTTCGTCCATGGTGTTGATCCAGTCCAGGTCACCGACGTCATTTTCCCCGGTGCAGAGAATCTTCTTGTCCGGGAACTGCAGGCGCAGGCTCTTGGCTAAAGCGGCCTGGGAGCCGATAGCGTCCGGGTCGGGATTGGTGTGCCGGTGAAGGATAATGGTTGGATATTGCTTAATCTTACTAAATATTTCGTCAAAAGTGTTCATCGCGGGGTCCTTTCTGCCTTATGAGTTCAAAATTTTATTTTAGCAAAAAATCAGCCTTTTAGCTATTCATCTGCAAAAAGACTGATTTCCTGGTAATGTTTTTCTTCAAGTTCGCCGGCTGCCAGGCCCAAGAGGCGGATGCCTTCAGCCAGGAATTCCGGCTCCCGGGCCAGGAGCTCCTTGGCCAGCTGGTAAAAGACTTCCGGGTCACTGGTCGGCTGGATCTGCTTCCGGCGGGTGATAGTTTTAAAATTGCGGTCGCGGACCTTTAAAACGACCACCCGGGCTAAAAGATTTCTCTCCTTTAGTTCAGCCGCCACCGTCTGGCTGAAGTCCTTTAAGTAGGCATCAGCTCGATCCGGGTCATAGATTACCGGTTCAAAAGTCCGCTCCTTGCCCAGGGACTTGCGCTGCCTGGAGGCTTGGACGGGGCTTAAGTCAATGCCATAAGCATGCAGGGCCATGTAGTAGCCGGACTTCTTATAGTCTTTTAAAAGGCGGCTGAGCCCGTAATTTCTGATGTCGCGGCCGGTCAAAACTCCGGCTTCCTTTAGCCGCTCCTGGGTCTTCTTGCCGATGCCGGGGAATCTCTTGATCTCCTGCCTGTCTAAAAAGTCCTGGGCCCGGTCCGGGGCAAGATAAGTGCGGCCAAAAGGCTTGGCGTATTCTGACCCCATCTTGGCCAAAAACTTGTTGTAGCTGACCCCAAAAGATGAGGTCAAATGCAGCTGACGGAAGATCTGCTCTTGCAAATAGCTGGCCAGCTCCAGGGCGCTTTTGCCGGGGATCTTGCTCCGGGTCACGTCCATATATGCTTCGTCCAGCGCCACGCTTTCGATCTGGTCGGTCAGTTCGTGCATTAAGCCGTGCACTTGCCCGGAAACCCGGTGGTATTTCGCGAAATCGGGTTCAACGAAAACCAGTTCTTCAGCTGGAATCAGCTTGACGGCTTGGGCGGCCGCCATGGCTGACCCGACCCCGTACTTTCTGGCCCGGTAGTTGGCGGTAGCGATCACGCCATGGCCGCCAGTTTTCCGGGGGTCCTGGGCAATCACGACTGCCTTATTCGCCAATTCCGGCCGGTCCCGCATTTCAACTGAAGCATAGAAAGCGTCCATGTCCAAGTGGATGATCCGGCGGGAAAAATCGTTCCTGGGCAAAAGGTCAATATCGGCCATTACTTGTAGATCCAGCCATCCTCAGGATCCGCAAAGATCTTGCTGGTATCCGGCCCCATGCCGTAAGGACGGTACTTGACCGGCTTTTCGCCGGCAGCGTTTTGCTTTTGCCAGGCAGCTTCAACCGCGTCCACGAATCTCCAATACTGCTTCAGTTCTTCCCACTTGGTAAAGTTGGTGGAGTCGTTGACAAAGACGTCGTGGATCAAACGTTCATAGCCGTCTGGCACCTCAGCTTGTTCATCTTCGCTGTATCGGTAGCGGAATCTTTCAAGACGGAGGTCACCGCCAGCAACAATCTTGCCGTTTAAGCGGAAGTAGACCTGGTTGACCGGGTCAATCTCAATAGTCAGTACGTTGGTCTTAGCCTTATCGCCATACAGGCCAGCTTCATCCTTAAAGACCACGTCCACCCGGGTCTTCTTTTCCCGCATTTCCTTGCCAGTTCGGAAGTAAATTGGCACGCCAGCCAAAGGCCCCTTGCTAAATTCCAAACGGCCAGCCACGTAAGTTTCCGTCTTGGAGTCTTCCGCCACGTTCGGCTCTTTGACATATTCAAAAGTGGTTTCCGTCCCCAGATACTGGCCGCGGATGATGTTTTCGCTGACGGCTTTTTCATCTGGGATAACTAAAGATGCCAAAAGGTCTTCTTTAGCCGCGTGGATGGCCTTGTCAGACAAGTCTTTTGGCTCCGGCATGGCCAAAAGGGTGATGATCTGCATGATGTGGTTCTGAACCATGTCCCGCATGGCACCGGAGTTGTTATAGTAGCCGCCCCGGGCTTCAACGCCCAGCCGTTCAGCCAGGGTAACCTGGACATTTTTAACCGCGTCGGCGTTCCAAATCCGCTTAAACAAGGAGTTGCCAAAGCGCAGAGGCAGGATATTCTGCACCATTTCCTTACCCAGGTAGTGGTCGATCCGGAAGACCTGGTCTTCAGCAAAAGAATTGCGGATCTGCTGGTTCAAGACTTCCGCACTGGCCAGGTCAGTCCCGAATGGCTTCTCAACCACCAGGCGGTTGAAGCCGGTCCCGGTCAAATGCTGGTCGGCAATGTGTTCGGCAATCGTCCCAAAGAAGCTTGGGGCCATGGCCATGTAGAAGATGCGGTTGCCGCCGCATTCATAGCGCTCATCCAGTTCCTGGGCCAATTGCTTCAAAGTTACGTAGTGTTCAACGTTGGTTACGTCGTGGGACTGGTAGTAAAAGTGGCTGGCAAATTCCGTCAGCTGCGCTTCGTCGACCTCTTCCCAGCTTTCATGAACAGCTTGGGCCACCTGCTCGCGCAGATATTCATGCGACCATGGCCGCCGGGCAGTGCCGATAACGGCAAAATTGTCGTGAATGACATTCCGGCGGTAGAGATTGAAGAGGGCCGGATAGATCTTGCGGTGGGCCAGGTCGCCGCTGCCGCCGAAAAGGATCATTACTGTTGGAATATTGTTCATTATAGTACCTCAAAAAAATCAACTACTAACTATTTTAGCAATTTATCGGCGCAGGCAAAGCAAAAACGTCCCCGAAGGAACGTTTTGTTCGTTTATTCTTGACTGTCTTTGTCTTCTGCCTTGTCTTCTGCTTCTTCAGTCTTGGCTGCTTCAGCCTTTTCTTCTGCTGGCTTGGCTGCTTCAGCTTCACTTGCGTCAGCTTGCTTCAAAACAGTTCTGACTGCCAGTCTGGAGAAGGTTAGGTAAATGCCGTCAGCGTCCAAGACGATAGTCTTGTCAGCATCGTTGATTGAGTCGATCTTGCCGCGCAGGCCGTCGACCATTTCCACGCTGTCGCCCTTCTTGAGCTGATTCATCATTTCCTGGCGCTGCTGTTGCTGCTTCTTTTGCGGCTTGATCATCGTAAAGTAAGTAAAACCAAACAAAACGGCCAGCATAACCAGCATGAAGATGCTGCTGCCAGCACCGCTGTTGGCTGCGGCTAATGCAAAAGTATTCAAATTATCCACCTCATAAAATTTATTTGCCGCTTTTTGGCAGATGCCAAAAGGCTTTAACGAACATTATACTGTAAACCAGATTTTTTTGCTATTCTTCCTCGCCCGGCAGGGGCAAATTCAGCTGCTGGTAGGCCTTCTGGGTCACTACCCGCCCCCTTGGGGTCATGACGATAAAGCCGTTTTGCAAAAGATATGGCTCATACAGGGACTCGATCGTCTCCCGGTCTTCCCCGATATTGGAAGCCAGGGTCCGGATCCCGACCGGGCCACCCCCATAGCTTAAGATCATGGTTCTCAGCAGCTTGCGGTCAGTCTGGTCCAAGCCGGCACTGTCGACTTGCAGCTGCTTTAAGGCCTTGGCCGTGGTTTCCAGGGAGATTTCTTTTTCTCCCTTGACTTCCGCAAAGTCCCGCACCCGCTTTAAAAGGCGGTTGGCCACCCGGGGCGTTCCCCGGGACCGGCGGGCCAGTTCATGGGCAGCTTGCGGGGAAATCTTGGTGTGGAAGACCTCGCTTGAGCGGAGGATGATTTTTTCCAAGTCTTCGACCTGGTAGTACTGCATGTGCTCAACGATCCCGAAGCGGTCGCGCAGAGGCGCCGACAACTGCCCGGCCAGGGTGGTTGCCCCGATCAAGGTAAAAGGCGGCAGAGGCAGGTGGATGGCATGAGTCGTCTGCCCTTCCCCAACCACGATATCGATGTAAAAGTCTTCCATGGCTGAATAGAGGACTTCTTCAACCGGCTTGGCCAGGCGGTGGATTTCGTCGATAAACAAGACATCCCCCGGCTCAAGGTCAGTTAAGAGGGCCACCAGGTCCCCGGCCCGCTCGATGGCCGGACCGCTGGTGCTTTTTAAGTTGACCCCCAATTCATTGGCAATAACAAAGGCCAGGGTGGTTTTACCTAAACCTGGCGGGCCATAAAGAAGGACATGGTCCAGGGCCTCGTCACGCTGGCGGGCGGCCTGGATGTAGACTTCCATGTCCTTTTTGACATGCCCTTGCCCGATATACTGGCTGAGCAGCTGGGGCCGTAAGGACAGTTCCACCGCTTCCTCGCCTTCGGCGGCTTCCTGGCTGGTCAAATGTTCTTCCGTCATTTCCCTTTACCCCCTTATTTCTTCAGCAAAAGGCCCAGCCCCTGCTTGATGTATTCGTCAGCGGACATTTCCGGCAATTTCTTCAGTTTCGGCTTAATCCGGTCAACTTCCTTTTGACTGTAGCCCAAAGCCCCAAGGGCCAGGAGAGCGTCTTCCAGGGCTGGGAAAACAGACTTAACCGGTTCATCTTCGGTAAAGAGGTTTTCCGCCACATAGTTGCCCATCTTCCCCCGCAAGTCCAGGACGATCTGGGCTGCCGTCTTCTTGCCGATCCCCGGGAAACGGGTCAAGTAGGAAACTTCGCCGCTCTCAATGGCGGAAGCCAGGGCTCGGTTGTCTTCAGCGGCCATGATGGCCAGGGCAGACTTAGGACCGATCCCGGAAACTTCATTAAGCTTGTTGAAGAGGACCTTGTCTTGCTGGCTCTTGAAGCCGTAGAGGGTCATCCCGTTTTCCCGGACGACCTGTTCAACGTAGATCCGGGCCTTGTCCCCATCTTTATAGGCATAAGGGGTCGGGGTCAGGATCCGGTAGCCGATCCCAGCCACTTCAATCACGACATAGGCCGGATTAACCACGGTAATGGTGCCCTCAAAATACTCGTACATCTAGCTTTGTCACTTTCCTTTCTTAAAAAGCTTGCTTAAATCATTCTGGCTCAAGCGGACGACGGCGACCTGGCCGCTGGCATCCCGGTAAGGGTCGCTGGCCGTCTGCAAACGGAGCAGCAGATCGGCGGCTTCAGCGCCGGTTAAATTGACCCGGCGGGAAACATTGCTTTCCGCCGCCTTAGCCGCCACCAGCTTCAAGAGACTTTTTCCATCGTTTTCCCGGCTGGACAAGAGCTGGTCCAAGAGCTCCCTGACCTGCACGGTGACTTCCCCTTTCAGCCAGGTTGGGTAAGAGTGCATCAAGAGGGTGTTCTGGCCAAAGTCTTCCATCTCCAGGCCCAGCTGGCGCAAAAGGGGCAGCTGATCTTTTAATTTCTGGTAGTCATAGACGCTGAAGTCAAAGACCAAAGGCTCAAGCAAGCCTTGCTGGTAGTTCTCGTCTTTTTCCAGGCTGGCTAAAATCTGGTCGTACTCCAGCCGTCTTCTGGCCGCCACCTGGTCAAGCAGGTAAAGGTCGCCCCCGTGTTCAGCCAGGAGATATCCCCCCATCTGGCCCAAAAGGCGCAGGGCCGGCAGGTGTTGCCTTAGCAGCTGGTCAGCCTTTGACGTGACCGGGCTAGCGGCTTCCTCTCCGCCCGCAAAAGGCGGCAGGGCCGTCTGTTCCTTGACATGCTGGTCCCAGCTCTTGGTTAAGACATATTGGTCATCTTCTCTGACCTGGTTTAAGTCCACGTATTCCGGAGCAGAAGTTTTTTCTTCTTTCTCTTCTTGTTTATTTTCTTTCTTCTCTGCTGTTTCTTTTGTTTCTTTTTTATTAGTTATATCTGTTTTGCCTTCCGGCTCAGCCACCTGGGAGACTTCCAGCTGGAAGTCATCTGGCCGGCGGGTGTCGACCACGTTTGGTTTTAAGTTGAATTCCAATTGGTCCAACTGGGTCTTGTCTTTAAAAGGAGTCAGCTGAAAAAGCGGGCTGGCCTCGTCCTCATCCATTAAAGCCTCAGTCACGGCACTGGTGATCAAGCGGCTGAGCTCTTTTTCCTTGGACAGGCGGACTTCTTCCTTAGTCGGGTGGACGTTGACGTCGACTAAGAGGGGATCAGCCTCAATCGCCAAGACCGCGATCGGGTACTTGCCTCCCAATTTGTTGCCGTAGCCGTCCAAAAGGGCACTGGAGAGCTGGTAGTTCTTGATGTAGCGGCCATTGAGCAAAATCGAGATAAAGTTGCGGGATGACCGGGTCAAGTTTGCTTCTGACACCAGACCATAGAGGGTAAAGTCCGGGTCCTCATTTTCCACCGTCAGCATTTTTTCGGCGACTTTGCGGCCATAAATATTGGCCACGTCCTGCTTTAAGTTGCCGTTACCGGGCGTTCTGAGCAAGACTTTCCCGTCGCTGGCCAAAGTCAGGCTGATTTCCGGGTGCCCCAGGGCAATCCGGTTGACAATATCCACAATCTTCAAGAGTTCAGTCTTCGGGCTCTTCAGATACTTCAGCCGGGCCGGAGTATTGTAAAAAATATCCCTGACCGTGATCTTGGTTCCCTTAGCGCTGCCGGCATCTTTCTGGAACTTTTTCACCCCGCCGGCAAAAGCTGCCCGGGTGGCCGTCTGCCCGTCAGTTGAAGTCAAAATTTCCACATGGGCTACGGCTGCGATGGAAGCTAGGGCTTCCCCTCTAAAGCCCAAGGTCGCGATATTGAACAAGTCATGCTCATCTTGAATCTTGCTGGTCGCGTGCCGCATAAAAGCCAGGTCAACCTGGTCCGGGGCAATCCCGCTGCCGTTGTCTTGGACAGAAATCTGCTTTAAGCCCGAATGCTGGACTTCAACCCTAATCCGGCTGGCCTGGGCATCGATCGCGTTTTCGACCAGTTCCTTGACCACGCTGGCCGGCCGCTCGATAACTTCCCCGGCCGCGATCTGGTTGGTCAGATTTTCTGAAAGTTCATGAATTTTCGCCATTATTCTTCCTTCAAGGCCTGCTGCCAGTCAGCTACCAGCTGCATGACTTCCAGCGGCGTCTTTTCATTCAAGTTGACCTGGCTGATCTCGTCTAACAGTTCCTCCTGCTCTGCCTTGAGCGGGTTCTCTTCCACTACTTCCACCGGACTGAAGAGGTCCAGCTGCTGGCGGCTTGGGTTGATCTCCCGGGCTCCTTCTGCTTCCAGGCGCTTGAGCATGCTGGAGGCTTCTCTTAAAACGGCCCGCGGCAGGCCAGCCAATTTGGCCACGTGGATCCCGTAAGACTGGTCGGCTGGTCCTGGCAAAATCTTGTGCAGGAAGATCAGCTGGCCGTTTTCTTCCGTTGCTCCGACATGGATGTTCTTTAAGTGCGGCAAGGTTTCGTCCAGTTCAGTCAGTTCATGGTAGTGGGTGGCAAAAAGGGTCTTGGCGCCAACCTTGTCATGCAGGTACTTGATAATCGCCCCGGCCAAGGCCATCCCGTCGTAAGTGGCCGTCCCCCGGCCGATTTCGTCAAACAGGACCAAAGACCGGCTGGAAGCGTGCTGGAGGGCCTCATTGGCCTCGCTCATTTCCACCATGAAGGTGGACTTGCCGGAGTAGAGGTCGTCAGCGGCCCCGATCCGGGTGAAGACCTGGTCAAAAACTGGCAGCTTGGCGCTGTCTGCCGGGACGAAGGAGCCGATCTGGGCCATGATGGCGATTAATGCCAGCTGCCTCATGTAGGTGCTCTTACCAGACATGTTTGGCCCCGTGATGAGGTAGATACTGGTGTCTTCATCCATGACCAGGTCGTTAGGGATATAGGAACCAGCTGGTAAAACTGCCTCAACAACCGGGTGGCGGCCGTTCTTAACGGCGATTTCGTTTTTGCTGGAAAAACTTGGCCGGCAGTAATTTTTCTCTTCAGCATCCTGGGCAAAGGCCACGAAGACGTCCAGGGCCGCCAATTGCCGGCCCAGTTCCTGCAAGGCCGGGATATGGGCCTTGACAGCCTCTCTCAGCTGGCTGAAGAGCTCGTATTCCAGGTCAGTTGACCGGCTCTCAGCTTCCAGAATCAAGTTTTCGTGTTCCTTTAATTCCGGGGTAATGTAGCGCTCAGCATTGGTCAGGGTCTGCTTTCTGGTGTAGCGGTCCTGGGGCACTTTAGCGACATTCCCCTTGCTGACTTGGATGAAGTAGCCAAAGACCCGGTTGTAGCCGATCTTCAGATTGTCGATCCCGGTTCTCTGCCGCTCTTCCATTTCCATCTGGGCCAGCCACTTTTTCCCGCCATTCATGGCTTCTCTGTACTTGTCCAGGTCCTCGCTGACCCCGGCCCGGATAATGCCGCCGTCTTTAGCCGAAATCGGCGGCTGGTCAACTAAGCAGTTAGTGATGCTCTCAGCAAGTTCACTTTGCGGGTCGATCCCCTGCCCGTATTTTTCCAGGTCTGGATTGCCCGATTCGGCCAGGGCCTGGATGATCAGCTTGGTCGCCTCGAGGCTTTTCGCCAGTTGCAAGAGCTCACGGGGGTTGACATTGCCAAAAGCCACCCGGCCGCTCAACCGTTCCAGGTCATAGACTCCCTTCAAGGAGTCAACGATATTTTCCCTGGTAAAGTAGTCGTCCAACAGGGCTTGCACCATCTGCTGGCGCTGCTTAATCCGGTCTAAAGACAAGAGCGGCCGGCTCAGCCACTGCTTTAAAAGCCGGCCCCCCATAGCCGTGGTGGTCTTGTCCAAAACCCAGAATAAAGAGCCCTGCTTCCTGCCAGTCGTGGCTGACTGGGTCAGTTCCAGATTCCGCTGGACAGTGTTGGCCATCTGTAAATACTGGCCGATTTCAAAGCTTTCCGCCACTTGCAGGTGAGCTAGGCTCCGCTTCTGCGTGGCCAAAAGGTAAACGACCAGCTGGCGGACGGCGGCTTTTTCCATAGAGTCAGTCAGTTTCTGCTGGACATAGGAAATTTCCGCGTGCTCGCCTTCCAGTTCTGCCGGTTCAGACACGGTGATGTTGGCCTTTTGCAGTCTGTCCCGGTCGCTGGCGCTAAGGTTGCCAGCAAAAACGACTTCCCGGGTTCTCAAAGACAGGAGCTCGTTGACCACCTCGGCGTAGTGCTTGACGTGGGTAGCAAAAATCTCCCCGGTCGACAGGTCGCTGTAAGCCAGACCATAGCCGCCGGCCTTTTCAACCACGCTGGTCAGGTAGTTGCTTTCCTGGCTGTCGTCTGGCCCCTGGGCCATCTTGGTGCCGGGAGTAACCAGCTGGATGATCCCCCGCTTGACCATCCCCTTGGCCTTCTTCGGGTCTTCCAATTGCTCGCAGATGGCCACCTTGTAGCCTTTTTCCACTAAAGTGTTGACATAAGAATCAACCGCCATGTGGGGCACCCCGGCCATGGGAATCGGGTTTTCCGACTTATTTGACCGGTGAGTCAGGGTCAACTCTAAAATCTGTGATCCCTTGATGGCATCGTCTTCATAGAGTTCGTAAAAATCTCCCACCCGGTAGAAGAGAAAGGCATCCGGGTACTGGTCTTTAATCTGGTAATATTGCTCCATCATTGGAGTCGTGGCTTTTCTTGGCATAAAAACTCCCTCGCTTATCGTATGCTTTCAATTATACAGCATTTCGCCGGCCTGCTTGCCTTGTCTGCACGCAAAAAGAGCCCAGCCAAAGCTGGACCCTTCTTACAGTAATTCTTGTGTGTGTTAATTTTCAGTATTTTACATCATGCCTGGTTGAGCTGGAGCAGCTTCTGGCTTGTCTTCCGGAATTTCTGCCACAACTGCTTCAGTGGTCAGCAAGAGGCCGGCGATTGAAGCGGCATTTTGCAGGGCTGACCGGGTCACCTTGGTTGGGTCGATGATCCCTTCGTCAATCATGTTGACATACTTGTCTTCAGCAGCGTTGTAGCCGACTTCCGGGTCAACCTTGCGCAGGTGGTCAATAACGACTGAGCCTTCTTGGCCGGCGTTTTCAGCGATTTGGCGAACTGGGGCAGTCAAGGCACGGGCCACGATGTTGATCCCGGTTTGTTCGTCAGCAGTGTCACCCTTGATTGCCTTAACAGCTTCTTCAACGTTAACCAAAGCAGTACCACCACCAGCTACGTAGCCTTCTTCAACAGCGGCACGGGTAGCGTTCAAGGCGTCTTCTACCCGGTAGCGGCGTTCCTTGAGTTCAGTTTCAGTAGCAGCACCGACGTGGATTACGGCTACGCCGCCAGTCAGCTTGGCCAGACGTTCTTGCAGCTTCTTCTTGTCGAAGTCAGAAGAAGTGTCTTCAATTTGCTTTCTGATGGTGTCAACCCGTTCTTGGATGGCTTCCTTAGCGCCAGAGCCGTCAACGATAGTAGTTGAGTCCTTGGTGATAGTTACCCGGCGAGCTTGACCCAATTGGCTGAGCTGGGTGTCCTTGAGTTCCAGGCCCAGGTCTTCAGAGATTACCGTACCGCCAGTCAAAGCAGCGATGTCAGCCAGTTGTTCCTTGCGGCGGTCACCAAAGCCAGGAGCCTTAACAGCAACAACGTTGAAGGTACCGCGGATCTTGTTCAAAACAAGAGTTGGCAAAGCTTCGCCAGTCACGTCATCAGCGATGATTAGGAGTGAGCGGCCTTGTTGCACGATTTCCTGCAACATTGGCAAAATGTCCTGGATGTTGGAAATCTTCTTGTCAGTGATCAAGATGTATGGGTTTTCCAAGTCAGCTTCCATCTTGTCGTTGTCCGTTACCATGTATTGGGACAGGTAGCCGCGGTCGAATTGCATCCCTTCAACCACGCTCAGTTCAGTTTCGATCCCGCGGGAGTCTTCAATGGTGATAACACCGTCCTTGCCGACCTTTTCCATGGCTTCAGCGATCAAGTCGCCGATTTCCTTTGAAGCACTTGAGATTGAAGCAACTTGGGCAATTTGGTCCCGGCTGGAAACTTCGTGGCTGTTCTTGTGCAATTGGTCAACGGCTGCTTGGGTGGCCTTTTCAATCCCGCGGCGAATGCCAACTGGGTTAGCCCCGGCAACCACGTTCTTCATCCCTTCTTGCACGATGGCTTGGGTCAAAACAGTGGCCGTGGTCGTACCATCACCAGCGATGTCGTTGGTCTTTGAAGCAGCTTCAGCAACCAGCTTGGCCCCCATGTTTTCGTAGTGGTCTTCCAGTTCAATTGCCTTGGCGATAGTCACGCCGTCGTTGGTAATCGTTGGGGCGCCGTAGCTTTGTTCCAAAACAACGTTTCTGCCCTTAGGCCCCAAGGTCGTCTTGACCGTGTTGGCCAGCTTGTTAACCCCGTTTAAAAGTGAACGTCTTGCGTCTTCTGAAAACTTGATGTCTTTTGCCATTTTTTAATTCACCCTCCTTAAATTACTTAATAATTGCCAAAATGTCTTTTTCATGAAGGACTAAGTATTCCTTGCCTTCGTACTTGACTTTGGTGCCAGAATACTTATCGTATAAAACTTCATCGCCCTTTTGGACGGTCATAGGAAGCTTGCTACCATCTTCCGCGTACAGGCCGCCGCCTACGGCAACAACCTTGCCTTGGGTTGGCTTTTCCTTAGCGTTGGAAGCAAGTACGATACCACCAACAGTTTGTTCTTCAACTTCTTTAACTTCAACGATCACGCGATCTCCAATTGGTTGTAACACGTTATTCCCTCCTAAAATTAATTGTCTTTAGAAATTCTTTAGCACTCATCTTGATCAAGTGCTAACTTACAACTATGATAATAATACCTTTTTTCCAAAAAGGCAAGAGAAAAATAGCACTTTTTAGTCGAGAGTGCTAAAAAGTGCTGTTTTCCTTATTTATTCGTGTTGTTCATGGCCTTTTTCCGCTCTTCCAGCTGCTTTTTGATCATTTCGTCAGAGTCAAGGAAGTAGATCAAGGTCTGCAATTCGGTAGCCAGGTCGACGTTTTGGATCCGGACCCCGTTTGGGGCGGACAGGCGGATCGGGGTAAAGTTCATGATCCCCTTGATCCCGGCTTCGACCATTTCATCAGCCGTCTTCTGGGCCGTCGCCTGGGGAACGGTCAAGATAGCGATCCGGATCTGCTGGTCAGCGATCTGCTGCTTCATTTCATCCATTGAGTAAACCGGGACCCCCTGGGTGATCTTGCCGGTGATTTCCGGGTTGATGTCGAAGGCGCAGGAAATTCTGATATTGTTGCTGCGCTTGAAGTTGTAGTTCAAAAGGGCATGACCCAGGTTGCCGACCCCGACCAGGGCAACATTGGTCAAAGTGTCCTGGTTGAGGATCTTCTTAAAGAAGCTGAGCAGGTTCTTGACGTCATAGCCGTAACCCCGCTTGCCCAGGGCACCGAAGTAAGAAAAGTCCCGGCGGATTGAAGCGCTGTCGACTTGAACGGCTTCCGCCAGTTCAGTTGAAGAAACCTTGTCTTTGCCTTCATCATTCAAAAGCAGCAAGTAGCGGTAATATAGCGGCAATCTTTTGGCAGTAGCCTTGGGAATTCTAAATTTGTTGTTCATAAAAAGATGCCTCCAGTTTTTATTTTGTGAATGTGAATCTATAATCAATCTTCTACTATGATACCCATTTTTACCAGTCCTTGGCAAGTCGTATTTTCACAATATTTGCCGTAAAATCCTTTTTATTGAACTTTTTCACAAATTTATTAAGAGATCAGCGCTTCCGGCATTTTCTTTAAAGAAAAAGGAAAAATAAAAGGAGGGAAAAAAGAAGCGGAAAAGAAAGGGAAAATCAGCCTGGCTGGCGGCAGGCAAGCCTTTTGCATGGTACAATGTTTCAAGGTGAAAAAATATGATAATAGCACAAGGACACAATTTGGAGCAACGCTTCGGGGCTGCTCCTATATTCAGCAAGGTAAACTTTTCAATTGAGAACAATGCCCGGATCGGCCTGGTCGGGCCAAACGGGGCCGGGAAAACGACCCTTTTAAAGATCATGACCGGCCGCCAGGAAGCCAGCCAGGGGGAATTTACCGTCAACAAGGGGATCGAGCTTGGCTACATCGCCCAGGAACACGACTTTGACGAAGAGAAGTCGATCTGGGAAGAGATGCTGACGGTCTTCCAGCCCTTGATCGACCAGGGCCAGCAGCTGGAGAAGCTGCAGTACGCCATCGCCGACCATCCGGAAGACGAAGAGCTTCTGCGCCGCCTGGACCAGGCCCAGTATAATTTTGAACAAGCCGGCGGCTATACCTACCAGGCCGAAATCAAGAGCATGCTCAACGGCTTCAACTTCCCGGAAGCGACCTGGAACAAGCAGATTGCCAGCCTGTCCGGCGGGGAAAAGACCCGGCTCAGCTTCGTCAAGCTCCTTTTAAAGAAGCCCCCGCTCCTGCTTTTGGACGAACCGACCAACTACCTGGACCTGGATACTTTGGACTGGCTGGAAGCCTTTCTTAAGAACTACCCTGGCGCCATCCTGACGGTTTCCCACGACCAGTACTTCTTAGACCACCTGGCTACGCAGATTTTTGAACTCCAGCATGGGGAACTGACTGTCTTTAAGGGCAACTACAGCCAGTACCTGGCGCAAAGAGAACTGCGCGACCAGCAGCAAGAAGCCGCTTATGAAAAGCAGCAGGAAGAGATCAAGCGAGAAGAAGAGTTCATCCAAAAGAACATCGTCCGCGCCTCCACCACCAAGCAGGCCCAAAGCCGGCGCAAGGCCCTGGAGAAGATGGAACTGGTCGACCCGCCAAAGCACAAGTCAAAAGTCCGGATCAAGTTTGACAGCGCCCGGCCGTCAGGCAAGGAAGTCTTGATCTTGAAGGACCTGGCCGTTGGCTATCCAGACAAGACTATGCTTAAGGACATCTCCTTCCAGATCAATAAGGGTGACCGGGTGGCCATCATTGGCCAAAACGGGATCGGCAAGTCCACCCTTTTAAAGACTGTCATGAAACAACTGCCGGTTAAGAGCGGGGCCATCAAGTACGGGGCCAGCCTGGATATCGGCTACTATGACCAGGAACTGCAGGGATTAGACTATTCTAAGACCGTGATCGATACCATCTGGGACCGGCACAAGGACATGAACGAAAAGGACATCCGGTCCATCCTAGCCAGCTTTTTGTTCACGGCCAAGGACATTGACAAGCAGGTCAGCCAGCTGTCCGGGGGGCAAAGAGCCCGCTTGACCCTGACCGTCTTGTCCATGGAACACAACAACTTCCTTTTGATGGACGAACCGACCAACCACTTGGACCTGGACGCCAAGGAAGTTTTGGAAAAAGCTTTGGCCGATTACGACGGCACCCTCCTCTTCGTTTCCCACGACCGCTACTTCATCAACAAACTGGCCAACAAGATCGTCGTCGCTAAAGACGGCCAGGCCAAAATCTATGAAGGCAACTACACTTACTACTTGAACGAAAAGGCCAAGGAAGAAGCCGCTGCTCAAGAAACAGCCGCGCAGGAAGCGCCAGTCGTCAAGGCAGTCAGCGAAAGCAAGTTCTCCTACCAGGAGCAGAAAAAGCGGGACTCGGAAAAGCGGAAACTGGAGCGGCAGGTCGCCCAGGCAGAAAAGGAACTGGAAGAGCTGGAAGCAAAAGAACAAGAGATCCAGGAAGCAATGGCTGACCCGGCAATCGCCGCCGACTTCAGCAAGCTGGGGCCTCTCCAGGAAGAATTGACCGCTGTCCAGGAAAAGATCAGCCAAGTTAGCCAGGCTTGGGAAGATGCCTCCTTGGCCTTGGAAGAATTTTAATTTTAGGCAAAGGAAAAGCAAGTCCGTTACTGGACTTGCTTTTTTGTTGCATTTTCGTCTTGCTTTTTACTTGTAATCCTCAGCGTAAGGCAGTTCCATTGACGGGTCCGCGTCCAAGGTCAAGTCGGCAAAATTACCGGCCAGGTACTGGTTGTAAGCGGCAGCCCCGATCATGGCCGCGTTGTCCCCGCAGAGCTTAAGCGGCGGCAGGATAACCTTCGGTGCCTTTTCCAAAGCAGCGATCTCCTTGTTCATCCGCTCTCTTAAGCCCAGGTTGGCGGCAACCCCGCCCCCCATGATGAAGGTCTTGGGCTGGTACTGCCGGATGGCCCGCATGGTCTTTTCAGCCAAAACGTCCACCACGGCCGCCTGGAAGCTGGCCGCCAGGTCATACTTGTCTAATTCCTGCCCCAATTGGTCAGCATGATGGCAGGTGTTGATAAAGGCACTCTTGAGGCCTGAGAAGGAGAAGTCGTAATTATCTTCATCGATCATGGCTCTAGGGAAGCCGAAAGTATCCTTACCCTGGTGGGCCCACTGGTCGATCGTCTTGCCGGCCGGGTAGTTGACCCCCAGGACCCGGCCAATCTTGTCGTAAGCTTCTCCGGCCGCGTCATCGCGGGTGTCGCCCACGATTTCAAAGTGGGTCGGGTCTTTCAGCAAAACAATTTCGGTGTGGCCGCCGGAAACCTGCAGGGCCAAGGCCGGATACTCAACCGGTTCAACCAGCTGGGCAGCTGAAATGTGGCCCATGATATGGTCTACCCCAATCAAAGGCAGGCCGGTCGCCATGGAGGCCGCCTTGGCCGCGTTGATCCCGATCAAAAGGGCTCCGACCAGGCCTGGCCCGTGGGTTACGGCGATGGCATCCAGATCTTCCCAGCTGACCTTGGCTTCTTCCAGGGCTTCCCGGGTAATCTGGGTAATCACTTCGATATGGTGGCGGCTGGCCACTTCCGGCACAACCCCGCCAAAGCGGGCATGGCTCTTGATTTGGGTAGACACGACCAGGCTTTCGACCTCTGACCCGTTCTTGACCACGGCAGTCGAAGTCTCGTCACAGGAGCTTTCAAAAGCTAAAATGCGAATGTCTTTCTTTTCCTTCACAGTCAGTTCTTCTTTCTTAGATGGCAGATCATGTTCAAACCGTCGCTGTCCGGACGGTCATCATTATCGTAGTAGTTCTTGCGGACAAAATTGTCTTCAAAGCCAAGCTGCCGGTAGAGCTCTTGGGCCTTCTTGTTTTCGACCCGCACTTCCAAGGTGACCGCTTTAAGGTCAGCCGACTTGGCCAAGTCTAAAACCGTCTGAACCAGGTAGCTCCCGATCCCCTGCCCCTGCTCTTTCGGCATCACCGCCAAAAAGGTGATGTGGGCTTTAGAGAGACTGAAGCGGCAGCCGATGGCTCCGACCAAAAAATCTCTCTTAAGCAAGAGCAAGTATAAGGAATCCCGGCGACGCAATTCTTCGGCAAAGACTTCCCCGTCCCAGGGCAGGCGGCCGGCATAAACTTCCTTTTCCAGCAAAAGGAGGCGGGCAAGCTCGCCTGCCTCCGCCTTCTTTAAGCAGTATTCATGGCCGCTGATGCTGATTGCCCGGGGGGCAAACTGCACCAGGTCAGCTTTAAAGAATAGTCCCATAAGTCTAAACTTCTTCTACATATGCACTGTCTGCTGCAAATTCCTGGCCGGTCTTCTTTGCCCAGTCATACTCAGCCTGAGTCCGGCGCAGATAGTTCGGCACGGCCTGGTCCGGATCAAGGACGGGAGCACTTACCGCCAGACGGCCAATTGCACCGGCGTGCAGAAGGTTCTCTTCCCCTTCAGCCAGGCGCAGGTCCTTGTCAGCCAGCCCTGCCGCGATTTCTTCCTGGTATTTGCTGAAGTCGCTGCCGGCAAAAATCACCTTCTGGTCAGGCAGGGCCCCTACTTGCTCTAAGAGCTCGCTTAAGTGGTAGTGACCGTCTGCAATCACGGCTTCCTTGCCCCGGTAAGCACCGGCAAAGAAGTTCTTGTTTCTGGCGTCTAATGCCGCCACGATCAAGGCATCTTCACCGGCAAAGTTCTGGGCCAGGGCCTGTAAAGTTGAGACCCCAACCAGCTCTTTATTCAAAATGCTGGCAAACATCTTAGCCGTGGTCAAACCGACTCTGAGGCCAGTATATGAACCAGGCCCGATCGCCACCGCGAAGCGGTCGATGTCTTTTAAAGACAGACCGTTTTCTGCCAGCAGGCTGGCAATATCCGGATCAAGGTCAACGCTGTGGTTGCGCTGGTTTTCCTCGATCTTTTCGCTAACCAAGTGGTCAGCTTCATTCAAGGCAACGCTCAAATCGCTCGTTGCCGTCGAAATGCTTAAAATCTTCATGATCTAACTTTTATTTCCTAAAATTTTCTACTCAGCTTGACCCGGGACAGGCCTTCCAGGATAAACCAAACCACGACCATCTGAATCCATGGAGTGATCATTTCCTTGAGGATCCGGCTGGACAGGGCAACCATAAAGTTGGTCCCGTACATCATGCTGACCCAAAGGGTGTTCAAGCCGATGTTGCAGATTACCGTGACGCAGATTACGGACGCAATGACCCGCCAAATCTGGATGGGCTTCTTGTACAAGAAGAAGCCGTAGATCATCGGCCCCAAGGCCGCGGTCAAGGTGTAACCGATAAAGAAGCCGCCCAGGTTGCCAAAAATTGCGGATGAAACCAGGTCGCTTATGGCACCGCCGGCAAAGCCCCACCAAGGCCCGAACAAGTAGCCCAGCATGACGCTGCCGATAAAGCCCAGGCCCACCTGCAGGGTGGCATCCCCGACCTTAAACTGTCCCAAAACCACCTTGATGGCGATAACCATGGCCAATAAGACCAGCTCCCGCAGCTCCAGCTTGCTGCTGACTTTTGATTCACTTTTCACAAGACTGTCCTCCTAAAAATGGCTTAACAAAAACAACTGAATCAGTCTCTATTAAAGCACATTTTTTGCCAGTTTACCTCACAAAGTGCCATAAGTTCACCTTGCCGGGTAATGGCGTGGCAGGTCTTGACAGCGCTGTCTTCCGTTTCCTGCATAACCTGGCAGGCAACCTCATCGCCGTATTCAATTTCCTTCTCAAACTTGATGGCCAGGTCTTTCGGCTCATGGCTGTTGATGAAGTCCCGGGGAAGGCTGTCGACGATCCAGTCCAGGTAGTGGGCGTTGTTGACGTGGTGGTTGGAGTCCAGGTCATAGTAGTAGGCCCGGTAGACCTTCTCGTCTTTGTAATCGTCTTTTGGCCGCAATTTCTTAAAGCGGGGCATTTTAGCCAAAAGGGGTGCTCCCAATTCCTCAGCGATTTTATCATCGCTGGGCAAAAGCTTCCGGCTCTTTAAATCAAACAAAACCCACTGGCTGTGGGCAATTACCAGGTCTTTGCCTGCTTCGTCCTCAATGCCGAAGTCCCGGTAGGACAAAAAGCGGTTGTAGCCAACCGCTTCAGTCCAGACCCTAACCTTTTGCCCGGCCCGGGGAAGGCTAGTAAATTCAAACTCGTACTGAGTGACTACCCAGCCCCTCCCTCGCTCTTTCATGGCGCTAGCCCCGCCTAAAGTTGGCGCCAGCTGCCTTTCAGAGCTTTCCATCATCAGGTCGATCATTCTGGGCAATTTCAGCTGGCCGCTTTCCCCGCAGTCAGCGTATTCCAGCTGGTAATCCTTGTAGTATCTCATTTTGCCCCCTCCTGGTGGTAGCGGTCATAGAGTTCGTTTTTGGAAACGCCCTGGCTCTTGGCCACCTGCTTGATGGCATCCTTTTTAGAAACGCCTTGGGCAACTTGCTCTTTGACCAGCTTGACCAGGTCAGCCCAGTCCAGGGGCTTTTCTTCCGTGTTTGGCGACACCAAAACGACGAACTCGCCCCGGGGGTCGACTTCTTTAAAGTGCTGGATGACTTCTTCCAGGCTGCCGCGGATGAATTCTTCATGAATCTTGGTCAGTTCTCTGGCACAGACGACCTGCCGGCCGCCTGGCAAAACTTCCAACATTTGCTCTAAAGTCTTCAATAGCCGGTGGGGTGCCTCATAAAAGATCGAGGTAGCTCTTGAAGCATTGATTTCTTCTAAAAAAGGCCGCTGCTGGCTGGCCTTGCGGGGCAAAAAGCCGTAGTAGGTAAAGGGCTGCCCGTCAAAGCCGGAAGCGATCAAGGCCGTGGCAAAAGCCGACGGGCCCGGCAGGGGAACGACTGGAACATTGCTTTTGATGCATTCCTGGACCAAAATATAGCCGGGATCAGAAATCACCGGCATGCCAGCATCGCTGATCTCAGCGATTGTCGCCCCCTCCTGCATCAACTTGACCAGTTCCGGCGCCTTTTCTTTAGAGTTGAACTTGTGAAAGGCAACCATCTTGTTGTGAATGCCCAGCCGGTCCAGCATGATCCCGCTGGTTCTGGTATCTTCAGCGGCAATGTAGTCAGCCTCTTCCAGAATCCGCTTGGCCCGGATCGTAATGTCTTCCAGGTTGCCGATCGGGGTAGGCACCAAGTAGAGCTTGCCCTGCTGGTCATTCGCGTAGCTGTGTTGCGTTTGCATTATTTGTGCACCGCCTTCTTTCCAAAATTATCCAAAATATCCAGGCAAAACATGCAGTCCGCGCTGGGATCTCGGTGGGTTCCGTAGTACATGTTGCAAATATGGTAGCCAGACTGGTAGATCTGCTTGAGCATGTCCATCCCGCTCTGGCTCTTGCCTTCGTGTTCTTTAACCGTCAATTTGTCCAGCTTCTCGCGCAAAAGCTGGTTTTCAACCTTGAGCTCGGTATTTTCCTTCAAGCTCTCCAGCATCTCCTGCTGCAGGGAGTCCATGCTTTTGAGCATGCGCTCCATCTGCTGCTGCAGCTGCTGCAACTTAGTATATGGGTCCACTTTCCTTACCGCCTTTACTGCTGCCACTTTAAGGCCAAATAGTCCAAATTGTTCAAAAAGCCGACATTACTCTGCCGCATCTGGTCAACCCGCATGAGGTCCGCCAAAAAGTTGGCCGCTTCCTGGTAGTCACCCTTCTCCAGGTCCTTTTCGCCCCACTTCTTGAGCAAAATCCAGACATACTTCTCCCAGGCCTTGGTCCCCTGCTTTTGCTTTTTAACCAGGTCCGCCAGCTGGTGGGCGGACACGATAGCCAAAGAGTCATGCTCGCGGAGCTCCTGGTAAAAATATTTTACCGCCTGGTCGACTTCCTGGCTGCTTTTCACCTGGTCAACTTCTTCCTGGCTCATCCCGTTGGCCAAAAGGAGCCTGTCCTTGCTGGAAGCAGCTTGCTGGCTGAAATTGATGATCTGGGTTCTGGACTTGATCGTCGGCAGAATCTGCCCGCCGTTATTGGCAATCAAGAAGGTGACTACCGGCGCCGCTGGCTCTTCCAGCAGGTTGAGCATGGCGTTTGCAGCCGGCAGGGTCAATTTCTGGGCATGGTTGATCACGAAGTAGCGCCGGTCGCCTTCCAGAGGGCTCTTGGCTAATTCCTGCTTAAGCGGACGGATCTGGTCAATCGCGATCGACTGCTTGTTTTCTTCCGTGTCGATCAAAAAGACGTCCGGGTGGTTGCCGGCCAGAATCCGCCGGCAGGCCGGGCAGGTCCCGTCCGGCTTCTTTTCGCCCGTGCAGTTCACGTAGCAGATCAGCCAGTAGGCCGTGTTTAAGGCTTCTGCCTCATCACTTGACAAGAGCAGGTAGGCATGCGACAGCTGCCCCCGGTCCTGGGCTTGCTTGAGCTGCCGGGATTCAGAAGCGCCAATTTGCTTTAAATCCAGCATTAAAAGTGTAGGAACTGGTCAACCGGCAAGACAAAGACCGTCGCGCCGCCGACCGTGATGTTGACCGGTTCAATCGGCTGCTCGAAGGAAATGCCAGGGTGAATGCCAGGGTTGATTGTTTCTTCTCTGGTTTGGGAATGCTCTTCGATCAGCTTCAAAACGCCGTCAACGTCTTCATCTTCCACCCCAATCAAGAAGGTGGTGTTGCCTTCGCGCAAAAAGCCGCCCGTTGACGCCAGTTTAGTGGCGCCGACATTGTTGTCAACAAAAGCCGCCTGCAGGCGCTTGGCGTCTTCAGACTGGACAATGGCAATGATCAGTTTCATCTTGATCCCCCCTAAAACAATTCTGGAAATGTGCTTTTCATCAGTTTAACACTTGCGGCCACAACTTGCGGCAAATCTTGACTCGCGTCGACCACTTTTACCCGGTCCGGATGAGCCTGGTTGACCTTTTGGTAGCCCCGATAGACCTCTTCATGGAAGGCCAGCTTCTCTTGTTCCAGCCGGTCTTCGCTGCCTGACCGGACCTTGGCGATTCTGGCCAGGCCCTGGGCCGGGTCTAAATCCAAAAAGATGGTCAGGTCCGGCTCCAAGTGGCCGGTAGCGAAAGCGTTGATCTGGGCTACTTCATCAATTCCCAGTCCCCGCCCCTGGCCCTGGTAGGCCAAAGAAGAGTCGACAAAGCGGTCGGAGATGACCAGGTCCCCCCGCTTTAAAGCCGGATTGATGATCTCGCTGACATGCTGGGACCGGCTGGCTGCGTAGAGCAGGGCCTCGGTCTTGGCATTCATTTCCGTATTGGCCGGGTCCAGGATGATGTCGCGGATTTTTTCCGCGATTTTTGACCCGCCTGGCTCCCGCGTTACTAAAATTTCCCGCTTGCACTGGCCCTGGATGGCCTTGACGACTTCATTGATCACTGTCGTTTTGCCGGCGCCGTCGGGACCTTCAAAAGTGATAAAGTAACCTTGCATTTGAACTTGCCTCCTATCTATCTATTTTACAGAACTAAGACTAGTATTTACAGACTTATCTTCCCACTAAATCTAGTAGGTAAAAATCGTAAAAAAATAATCCCCCGAAAACGGGAGATTATCAGTTTTTTATTGGGAAATGGCGTTGGTCACGCCGGTGTAAGAAGCATGGCGGTAGCGTGCCTCATCGTACAAAAAGGCATACTCAGCTCTTAAAATCTTGTCCGCCACGATATTGTCATCGGACATGTCCAAGGTCATGTTGTCTAAGCCATTGCTAAGGCTGATTTCCTGCTGCAGCTTTTCTACCAAAGCCATCAGCTTCTCATCTTCTGCTTGCTTGATTTTGTCGCTGTGCTTACTCATGCTATAGCTCCGTTCTACCTTGAACTGCCCGCTTCAAAGTGATCAAGTTGGCATACTCAATGTCTGAGCCGACCGCCAGGCCCGCGGCCAGCCGGGTAACCTTGAGGCCGGCCGGCTTGATCAAGCGGGAAATGTACATGGCCGTTGACTCCCCTTCCGGGGTGGAATTAAGGGCCAGGATGACTTCTTTGGCAGCATCATTTTTCTGCAGGCGGACGATCAAGGACTTGATGTTGATCTGCTCCGGCCCGATCCCGTCCATCGGTGACAAGACCCCGTGCAGGACATGGTAGAGGCCGTCATATTCGCCCATATTTTCAAAGGCCATCACGTCCTTGGCTTCCTCAACCACCATGATGGTTGACCGGTCCCGGGCTGGATTGCTGCAGATGGCGCAAGGGTCTTGTTCGGTGATGTTGCCGCAGACCGAGCACTGGCGCAGCTTTTCCTTAACGTCGACCAGAGCCTGGGCGAATTCGTCCACGTCTTCTTTAGGCATGTCCATGGCGTAAAAGGCCAGGCGGGTCGCCGTCTTTTCACCGATGCCCGGCAGTTTCATGAAGGAATCGATCAAGCGGGCAATTGGCAATGGGTATTGCAAATTATATCAGGCCTTTCGTGTACTTGCCCAGGCTCTGCTGGGTTGCCTGGTCGATCTGCTTCAAGCCCTTGTTAACAGCGTCGATAACCAGGTCTTCCAGCATGTCCGGGTCATCCGGATCAATGGCTTCCGGCTTGATGAACAAGCTCTTTAAAGTCCGGTCGCCGGTAAAAGTAGCCACTACCATGTCGTCAGCTGCCTTGCCGGTGAATTCCTGGGTCGTGATGTTTTCCTGTTCCTGGGCCATTTGCTCCTGCAGCTTCTTGGCTTGCTTCATCATCTGCTGCATGTTCATGCCGCCCATTCCTGGGAAAGCTGGTCTCTTGCTCATGAAAAAATCTCCTTTTACTACTTCGTTTTTATCTGCTTAATTTTAACGCGAAAAAAGTTTTTTGGCGAATATTAGTCCTTAACCTGGGCCAAAGGGCCGAAAAGCTCTTCTGCCTTGGTCACGATTGCATCATCTGCCGCTTCTTCCGGCGGCGCCTGGTCCGGCAAAGGCGGCTCAGGAGCTGCTTCTTCTGCCGGCTGGGCTTCTGCTGGCTGGGCCTTGGCCCGGAGCTGACTGGCATGTTCTTTAATGAATTCCTGGCGGATCTTTGGCCAGGCCTTTTCGTCAACGATGGCGATGGTCCAGCTCTCCTTGGTCAATTGATACAGGTCAGCTTTGAGAGTTGCTAAAAATTCCTGAGGATTTGTGGCCAGCTGCCAGGCCCGGGACTGGCTGGACAAAAGAACCGCCCGGTCGCTGGCCGCGATCGGCTGCAGGAAGCCCAAGACCGTCTTGGCCGGCTCTTCCAGCATGCTTGGCAAGTCGCGGTCCCAAAGGTTGCGGGCCTCAGCTAAGCCGGACTTGGTGGCCTGGCTTAAGACCGCGTAGATCTCTTCCTGGCTGCTGGTGATTTCAGCCTGCAGGCTTTCGGCTTGCTGCTGCTTTTCCGCCGCCTGCTGGGCCACTTCGGTTGCCCCGCCCTTTTGCGTGTACAGCTGCTGGTTGAGCTGGAAGACATGGCGGGGGCTGAAGGCCTGGCTTGGCCGCTGACTCAGCTGCTGAACCTGCTGGGTCAGCTGGTGGACTTGTTCTTTCAAGGCCTTAATCTGCCGCTCTATGGCCGGGTTGCTGGCCGCGGAAGCAACTTGCGGGCCTGCCTGGCCGTTTTGCCGCTTCTGGCTGGCCTGGACTAAAAAGACTTCCAAGGGAATCTGCTGCTGGTTGGTAAAGCGGAGACTGCCCAAGGCGTCATTAGCCTGGTCAATAATCTGGCTGAAGCGGTCCGGGCTTTGCTGGGCAATTTCCTGGGCAAAGTCATCCGTCAGGAATTCCCCCTGCCCTGTTTTGGTAAAAAGCATGGCCTGGACGGTCAAGCTGATAATTTCATTTAAGATGTTTTGGGCGCTGGCCCCGTCCTGGATGGCAGACTTAGCTAAATCCAGGGCCGTCTGGCTGTCCCCGTTTAAGAGGGCCAAAAGGAGCTTTTCCACTTGCTCCTGGGCGGCGAAGCCGGTGACTTCCAGGGCGTCCTCGTAGCGGACACTGCTTTTTTCAAAAGAAAGGAGCTGGTCCAAAATGCTCAAGGCATCCCGCATCCCCCCGTCAGCGACTTGCGCGATGACCTTTAAGGCCTTGTCCTCATATTCGACCCCTTCCTGGCCCAGGATGTATTCCATCCGCTGGACCATGGCCTCATTTGAGAAGCGCTTGAAGTTGTAGCGCTGGGTTCTGGAAATGATGGTGGCCGGCACCTTCTGCAGTTCAGTCGTCGCCAAAATAAAGACGACGCTGGCCGGCGGTTCTTCCAAAGTCTTCAAAAGGGCATTGAAGGCTGAAATCGACAGCATGTGGACTTCGTCGATGATGTAAACCTTGTACTTGCCTTCAGTTGGGGCGTAGTGAACCTTGTCTAAAAGGTCGCGGATTTCGTCAACGCTGTTGTTTGAGGCCGCGTCCATTTCAATGATGTCCGGCATTGCCCCCTGGTCGGCGGCCAGGCAGTTGCTGCACTCGTTGCAAGGTTCGCCCTCTTGCAGGTTTAAACAGTTCAAGGCCTTGGCAAAAATCTTGGCGCATGAGGTCTTCCCCGTCCCCCGCGGGCCGGCAAAAAGAAAGGCATGCGAGACCTTGCCCCGGATAAGTGAATTCTTGAGGGTATCGGTAATGGCTTCCTGCCCGACCACATCATCAAAGGTGCGCGGGCGCCATTTGCGATACAAAGCTTGATAAGCCATACATTCTCCCCGTAATGAAAAAGCTCCTAGCCCCGAAGAGCTAAGAGCCTGTTAATTGCTAAATAAAGGGCACATGTCCAAGCGACCTTAGTGCTGCTACCTTCCGGTCCTGACACGCTTCGGAGGTCGAACATTGCCCAATACATATTGTAACCTAAACTAATCCTTTTGGCAATTTTCCTGGGCTTTTTTTGCTAATTTTTGCTTGCGGCGGATTTCCCGGAAGAAATCTTTCAAAAGCTGGGCCCCTTGCTCCTTGTAAAGACCCCGGATGACCTTGGGATGGTGGTTGAATTTTTCCACGCTGAAGAGGTCGACCACGCTGCCGGCGGCGCCAGCTTTGGGGTCCATGGCCGCAAAGTAGACTTCCTTGATCCGGGAGTTGATAATGGCTCCGGCACACATGGTGCAAGGCTCCAGGGTGACAAACAGGCTGCAGTCGATCAGGCGCCAGGAGTCTAGCTTTTGGCAGGCTTCTTTAATAGCCAGAATTTCGGCATGGGCTGTCCCGTCTTCATCCAGCTCCCGCCGGTTGTAGCCCCGGCCGATAATCTGCCCGTCTGGCCCCACGACAACGGCCCCGATGGGAACCTCGTCTTGCCGGCGGGCCTTTTCTGCTTCCGCAAAGGCGGCCTCCATGTAGGTCTTTTTTTCTTTGCTTGAATACATTATTTCTTCACGCTCTTTAAAATGTAGTAGCCCTTGTCCCGGGTCAAGATTTCGCAGTTGCCCAGGCTGGCTGCCATCAGCTTCTTCGCGCTCGGTGCCCCCTGCTTTTTCTGGATGACGACCAGCAAAATCCCGCCATCAATTAAGTGGTCCTTAGCTTCTGACAAAATGCTGGACCAGATGGCTTTGCCGGCCCGGATCGGCGGATTGGTCACGATCATGGCATATTGGCCGGAAACTTCTTGATAGCGGTCTGAGGCAAAAATATTAACGTTGCCTGCCCCGTTGGCCGCCGCGTTTCTTCTGGCCAGGTCCATGGCCCGTTCATTAACGTCAACCATGTCGACCTGGCGGCCGGGCCACTTTTTAGCGGCGAAAAGACCGATCGGGCCATAGCCGCAGCCGACATCCAGAATATTGCCGCCTGGCAGCTCCTGGTCCAGCATCTGCTCAATCAAGACCCCGCTGCCGTAGTCGACCCGGTTTTTGGAAAAAACGCCGGCGTCCGTGGTCAGGTTTAAGTTAATGCCATTAAGGTGGTAGTTGACATGGTGCTCATCATGGTCAACCGTGGGATTTTCAGTAAAGTATTGTTCAGCCATCTTATGCCTCGCTGATCTTTACGGCGTCAGTACCGTCGATTTCGCTGACCTGGACCTGGACGTCCTCGCTGGCCGCGGTTGGGATGTTCTTACCGATAAAGTCCGGCCGGATCGGCAGTTCCCGGTGGCCCCGGTCGATCAAGACCGCCAGAGCGATCTTGTCTGGCCGGCCCTGGTCCATGATGGCGTCAAGAGCTGCCCGGATGGTCCGGCCAGTGTAAAGGACGTCGTCAACCAGGATGACCGTCTTGCCAGTCAAGTCAAAGGAAGTGTCAAAGCTGGCAATGGCCTTGGCCTTTTCCTCCTGGCTGAGGTCGTCCCGGTAGGCGGAGATGTCTAAAGACAAGACTGGCAGCTGGCTGTCTTCAATCTTGGCCAGGCGATCACCGATTCTCTGGGCCAGGTACCAGCCCCGGGTCTTGATCCCGATTAAGACCAGGTTTTCCGTCCCCTGGTTTCTTTCCACGATTTCGTAGCTCATTCTGGTCAGAGCCCGGCGGATCCCCGCTTCATCCATGATTTGTTTGCTCATTTTTCTTCTCTCCGTATGGTAGTTTTTTCTATTCTATTGTTCTTTTCTGTTTCTATTTTTTATTCTGGTAAAAAAGCATCGCTAACCATTTTATAAGACTGGCCCGGATGTAGTCAAATTCCGCCAGTTCTTTTCATAAGCGCTGGCCACCAGGTCCAGGTACTTGTCATAGTCAAGCGAATGCAAAATTGCTTCCTGCTCTTCAGCTTGAAGTAAGTTGACGGCCCGGTTTTCCACGTGCATGAACCAGTCAGGTGACAGATTAGGAATTTTCTGGACCGTAGCCTCCCGGCCTTTTGCCAAGTTGCCCAGGCCGTTAGCCTTAAGGACGGACAGGGCTTCTTGGTCATGCTGGATCACGGCCTCCCCGCTTTTCTTGCGCTTGTTCAGCATGGCCGGGGTCAGCTTTTTAGCCGCGGCGGAATAAAGGTGAACCGTCTTCGGCAGGCCGTCTTGATAGATAAAGACCCGGTTGTAGCGCTGCAAGATTAAGAGCTGGCCGGCATCCCCCCGGCCGAAAATGCAGTTAGCCCGCTCCTTGCTGTGGTTGGCTGAGAGGACGTTTTGGAACATTCTGAGCCGGTGGGCCGGGTCTGGGAAGGCTTCCTCAGCTTCCGCCAGAATCTGCCGGCCCAGGTCCCGGTCAAAAGGCGCTGCCAGGTCTGTTCTTTTTTCCAGCAGGTAGCGGCTTAGGGCCCAGTCGATGATGGCCGGGTGGGCCAGGGACTTGGTCGGGCTGGTGTCCTTCCGGCAGGCCAGGCTGCCTGAGGCAGACAAGATCTTGGTCAAGTCCGGGCTGGCTTCCAGGCGGTTGTTGGAGTCTTTAGAAACCAGGTAGAGTTCTTCCGGGACGATTTCCACCCCGATTTCAGCAGCTTCTTTAGCCAAGATCTTCCGGTTTAAGTCCGCGTCCAAAACTGAGTAAAGGCCATCAGTGTTGGTTGACACGATCCGGGCTCCGGCATAGGTCTGGGCCTGGCCGATCATATAAGTGAAGAGCTGTCCGATGATCCGCATGGACCGGATCCGGTTGTTCATTCTAATAGAGGACGGCACTTGCCCCTCTCTTGGGTCAGCGGCCCCGGTAGCTGAGTTTAAGATCAGCTTGGTCCCTTCTCTTTCAATATTAAACATCCGCCGCTCTTCGTCGCTGTATTGGGGATCAGTCCGCTTTTTGTCCAATTCCTGCTTTCTTTCAAAGATCGCCGTATACCGGTCTTCACCTAAGCGGTCATTGTAAAAAGCATTCAAGCGCCGGAGCATGTTTGGATAGTAGGAAGTAAAGTCCTCGTGGTTGGTCAGGTCGCTTGAAGTAAAGGCATAGCGGTCATCCAGTCGGACCCGGCTCCCCTGCTTTTTGAAAACGGTTGGTTCATCTTGACTGAAGTCCCGCCAAAACTGCCCCCGGTCGGCCGGATCCGTCTGCTCCATCAGCTTGATCGTTGCTTTGGCAGTCAGAAAAGTCTGGTACTTTTCCACCCGGCCGTCTGGCAGGGTAACTTCCCTGGCCTTACGCAAGTCCAAAGGGTCTGGGTAAAGCTTTTGCACATAAGCCAGGTCAGCCTGCTTTTTCTCCCAAAGGGCATGGTCTTTTAAATAAAGGTCACGGTTATATTCTGACCCATGCAGGCCGCCGACGGAAAAAGTAATGTAGCAAGTCGATGGCTGGCCGTCCTTTTGGTAGTAGAAAAGGTTGGTATCTTCGTTTTCGACATCACTTAAGTCGCTGACCGGCAGGGCCTGGTCGCCGTAATCTTCCCGGTATTCTTTTGAAGGATTGAAGTTCTTGCCGGCAAACTGCTTGTAGTAGTCATAAACCCGGTCGAACTTCTTGCGTAAGTTTTCGTCCTCAAAGAGCTTGTAGAAAAAGTCCCGGCTTTCTTCCAGGATGTCTCTCTGCTTTTCGCCCGTTTTTTCCGCCACGCTGGCCGCCGGGTACAAGAAGGAAACAGCCCGGTCGTCTTTTAAGCGGCCGTATGGGCAGATGGTCCGGCGGGCAAAATTAGCAGAAGAAGAATCGATGGTCAAGCGGTCTTTTCTGACAAAGGCCGGGCCGATTTTCGCCTGGTAGCTGTCCCCGTCTTCTTGGTAGATCAAGTCCGGGTACTGGCCCAAGAGGCCCTTTTTCAAAATAAACTGGCCCTGGTAGTAAGGATGGCAGAAAAGCTCCTTTAAATTGACCACGTCAGAAACGTTGTAGGCAATGAGATCTGCCAGTTCTTCAGGACTGGTCAAATAGTCCTGGCCAGGCTTTAATTTGTCACTTTCCAGAATCTGCCAGCCCAGCATCCCCAAAAGGCGCTTGAGGCCAACCCGTCTTTGCCGCTCATTGAGCTGGGCCACGTCGATATGGCGGCCGGACATCTGGAAGTTTTTGGCAACTAAACCCATAGTCTTGTCCTGCCAAAGGCGCAGGCGCATATTGCCGATATAGCGGCTGAAGAGCTCATCGTTAAAGTCCCGCATCTCCCTGGCCGTCACGGCTGAAAAGCGGTCCCGCTTGCCGCTTTCGCCAGGCTGCCAGGCTCTAGTAAAGTAGTAGGCCAGCATGGTCAAGTCGTAGTTGCTGGAATTGTAGCCCATCAGGTAGGGCACTTCTTCTTCCTGGTAGCCGGCGTCAGTGTCGCAGACCGGGCGGAACTGGCCAGGGAAAGAGGACGGGGCTTGGGGATCATTGACGTATTGGGCATCTGAAACCCCAAAGGTCTGGGCCAGACGGGCGGAAGCTGCACTTGAGCAGAGATTGTAGTAGTAGATCTCCCCTTTAAAGTTCTGGTTCTTCTCCCGGATCCGCCGGGCAGCAGACTTCTTAAAGTCCAGGCTGTCTTTGTCATTTAAGGCCGGATCATCAACTAGGTAATAGATGTCAACCCGCTGGTCGTCTGGCCGGTAGCAGGACAAGGTAAAGGCGTTGGTCAAAGATTCGATATCGTAGAAATAAGAATTGAGTCGGCTCATTTTTTCCTCCAGTCGTTTACTTACATTTTAGCAAAAAGCAAGAAAAAAGCGGGCCATCAGGTCCGCTCCCTTGTCCTGCCGTGCAGCTGCTCATAGCGCTCCAGCGACATTGAGGTTACATGATAATTCTTGCAATAAGGACACCGGTAAGCCCGAATCGGCATCTGCCGCCAGTGCTCATGGTTGATTTCACGCAGGTGAACGATCACCTCTTCCTGGTAAAGAAACAAGTCGGCATCAAACTTCGTCTTAAAGGCCCGCTTGCCGCTGGGACAAGCCAGCAGACGGCTGCGGCGGGCGCGCCGGTAAGCCTTACTGGCTTTGCTCTTCGTCATTGCCATGCCCCCTTACTTTCTTCAGAAGTAAAACAGCAGATCACTGATTCCTTATGTCAATATTCACTTTCTAGCTTGATTTTATCACCATTCGCCTGCCTGCTCAATTAATAGCCACTTTTTACCAAGATTTCAGTAAGCGTTCTATTGTTTTTTAATTAAATAAGGACGATAATAAACTAGTGTGCAAAGAACATTTCATGAATTCTTAGGAGGCAAAATGAGAAAATTAACTAAGTCTGTCGTGACTGCTTTGTCACTGGCAACCGCAACCCTGTCAGTAATTCCGCAAGCAGCCGCTCCGGCAGAGGCAGCTACTCAGACCAAGACTAGCAAAGAATACGTAAGTGGCAGCTATACTGTAGCCGCTAGCTTCTATGACAGCGGCAGCAAGGTTTATTCAACTGAAGCCAGCTTTTTGACGGCAGCCGCAGCCAAGGTCACGATCAAGAGCAAGAAAATTTCTTCAGTGTCCTTCACCCTGGCCAAGGACAGCCCGGCCTACAGCGACTTGACCATCAACGGATCCAAGGCCAAGACCAGCACTGGCAAGGACGGCAGCGTAACCTATACCTTTGCTGCCGGCGCTTACCAAACCAGCTCAAAGGCTGCTACCTTCACGGTCAACGGCTCCAAGTTCAGCGCTGACGTTGTCTTCAGTGCTTTGCCAAGCTCAGCCTTTGTGACTGTCACTGAAACTTCAGCAGTGGTCAAGAGGAAGGTGCAAAAGAACTCAGCTGTTTACAACCGTGACGGAGCTAAGACCAAGTACAAGTCAATCAAGGCCGGCAAGACCGTTACTACTTACGGCACTTTGACCCGGGGCACTACTAAGTACTACAAGGTTTCCAAGACCGCAAGCAAGTACATCAAGGCTTCTAACGTTGACGGCCGCTACATCACCTTGAAGAACGCGGCTGCCGTTTACACCCAGGACTTGAAGAAGACCAAGACCAGCTACAAGAAGGGCAAGAAGGTTTACGCTTACGCCTACGCTATCTTGGGCGGGGAAAAGTACTACAAGCTCGGCACTAACAAGTACATCAAGGCCTTGAACGCTGACGGCCGCTACATCACTGTTAAGCACGGCGCGGCTGTTTACAGCAAGGACTTGAAGAAGACCGGCTCATCATACAGCGAAGGCAAGAAGGTCTTGACCTTCGGCCGGACCACTTTGAGCAACAAGAAGAAGTACTACCAAGTTGGCCAAAACAAGTTCATCGTTGCTTCCAACGTTGACGGCACCACCCGGACTTTGAAGAAGAACGCCTACATCTACAAGAAGTCCAAGGGCAAAGCAGTCCGCTACAAGAAGTACGTCTTGAAGAAGAACAGCAAGCGCAAGACTTACGGCAGCGCTGTATCAATCAAGGGCAAGAAGTACTACATCATCTCAGTTGGCCAATACGTGGTTAAGTCCAACTTCCGCTAAAACTGAAGATAAGCTTGAAAAGATTCTGCTTCGGCAGGATCTTTTTTGCTTTTTTTGATTTTATAAGGGCGATAATAAATTAATATCTTAATCAGTAAATTTGACTAATCCCGGAAGGCAAAAATCCAGAATGAAGAAGTTAACCAAATCCCTCGTGACCGCCCTGTCACTGGCAACCGCAACCTTATCCGTAATTCCGCAGGCCGCCGCCCCAGCCCAGGCAGCTACTAAGGCCAAAAGCAAAACCGGCACGGAATACAAGGACGGCAGCTACACGGTCATGGTCACTGTAAAGAATCTGGGCAATAACATTGATGTTCCTAATAACTTTTTCCCAGCAGCCACGGTAACGATCAAGAATCATAAGATTTCATCCGTCGCGATCAGTGTAGATGACATTGATGACGCGGGCTTATACTACGTCCAAGTTAATGATGAAGTAGCGATCGGTGACCAGAAGACCTTAACCTTCGACGGCTCTGTCTACAAGAACGGCCTGCAAAACGCAAGCATTAATATCAGCGGTGATCCGTCATACTGCAATATTACTTTCGGCGACCTGCCAAGTTCAGCCTATGAGACGGTTACTGAAACTTCAGAAACGGCAAAGAAAGTCGTCAAGCGGACTGCGGCTGTTTACAACAGAAACGGCAAGAAGACCAAGGACACGGCCCTCAAGGCGGGCAAGACCATTAGCACATACGGCAGCTTAACCCGGGGCAGCGTCAAGTACTACAAGATTTCCAAGACCACTAACAAGTATGTTCAGTCTGCCGATGTCGACGGCCGCTACATCACTTTGAAAAATGCCGCTGCCGTCTACACCCAGAGCCTGGGAAAAACCGGAACCAGCTATAAGAAGGGCAAGAAGCTCTACGCCTATGCTTACGCCATTTTGGACGGGGAAAAGTACTACAAGCTGGGCACAGACCAGTACATCAGCGCTTTGAGCGCTGACGGCCGCTACATCACGGTCATGCACAATTCAGCCGTTTACAGCAAGAACTTGAAGAAGACTACTTCTTCTGTGGCTGCAGGCAAGAAGATCCTGACTTTTGGCCGGACGACGATAAAGAATAAGAAGTACTACCAAACTGGCTACAACTCCTTCATCTCTGCTTCCAACGTTGACGGGACGACCCGGACCTTGAAGAAGAATACCTATGTTTACAAGAAATCCAAGGGCAAGGCAGTCCGCTACAAGAATTCCGTCTTAAAGCAAAACAGCCAGCAGCAGACTTACGGCAGCGCCGTATCGATCAAGGGCAAGAAGTACTACATTATCGGTGTTGGCAAGTACGTGGCCAAGTCTGACTTCAAGTAAAAGACAAACAAGTTGCTCGCAGTAAGAAATGCAGGTCCTTTGCGGACCTGCATTTTAATTTTTCTTTAGCTTTTCCACAGTCTTTTTTAGCAAGCAGTTCATCAAATAGCCACGCTTGCTGGTTATCCTTACAGTACAAGTTCAGAAGAACTTGCGACTAAGCAAAGGAGGCAAAAACTATGCTGAAAATGTTTACCCAATTACTCACGATTTCATTGGCCCTGTTTGCCTTTACCCGCTACAGACGGTCCCGCCGCCAACTGGCAGTAGTTCCTGCCCACCAGCGGCACAATTAAGATTCGTGACTTCCCTTTTCCCCTTGAATTTGAATTCTATCTAATTGCTGGTCTACCGCTTTAGCCAGCATTACATTAAATTTTTTATACATACCAACACACAAACCTCCATCTCGATGGCAAAAAGCCCTGGCATTCGCCAGGGCTTTCTTGCGCTTATCTTTACTTTTTTACCAGCTCTTACAGGTTCTTGACCCACTTTAAAGAAGCAGAAACATTGATCTTGATTGGATCACCGTACTTAGCCCCCCTGTTCAAAGCCGCCAAGTCGGTCCCGTCCAGGTAGTAGACGTAGTGGTAGACACTGGTTGCAGCAGTAAACTTGACTTGGTATTCCTTGCTTGAAGCAATGCCAGCATTTACGGCTTCAGCGATCTTAGCAAAGTTGTCAGCAGAGATTTCCGCTCCCTTTTCACCAGTCAGGTATTGAGCAGCAGCCTTTTCGATCAAGGCCGTGTCTTCAGCTGACAGCTTTTGGCCAACCGTCATTGGGCTGTCGATGGTGACATTGTCCAGGCCCCAGACAGTCGTAGCGGTTGCTTCAACAGTTGAACTTGCCTTTTCAATTACCTTTTCGTCCTTGACCAAGGTAGCCGTGTAGTTGACCGTGATCGGGCTGCCATAAGTAGCGCCTTTGTTGGCCTTAAGGAAGTTGGCCAGCTTTTCAGCAGAAGTATTTCCTTCCAGCCAGTATTCGTAGTGGTAGTTGTTGCCAGCTTCGTCCTTAAATTGGTCGCTCTTCAAGCCGTCAGTCAAGCCAGCGAAGAGGGCCTTCAAGGAAGCTTCGCTGATCTTGGTCCCCTTGACCCCGTTCAAGTACTTGGAAACAGTCCCGTCCAGGTAGTTGGTCAAAGTTAAGTCTTGGCCAAGCTTAAGCTGGTTTTCGGCCTTAAGGCTTGATTGATCTGCCCCGTAAAGAGCGGACAATTTTGGCGTGACAGTTGAAGCAGTGTTTTCAGCTGACTGGTAGCCTTCCAGCATCCCCTTGTAGACCAGCAGAGATTGGAGTGGGTAGCCGTGGTCATCAAAGAGGCCCATGTTGTCCCAAGTGGACCCGCCCCAGGTTTCCTTGCCATTGTAGTGCATTTCATTGTCCGGAGCATAGCCGATCACATACTTGGAAGCCCAGCCAGTCCCGTAGACGTTGGCCAGCTGCTTGTTGTAGTTCCAGCTGTTCCAGCCGGCTCTGACCGCGATCTGGGCTGGTTCCCAGTAGAAGGCACCGACACCGCCGCCAGCAACTAAGGACTTGTAGAGGGCAGTTACTTCATCGACTTGTCCTTGCGGGCCAACCGCGTAGTCACTTGGAGCGTAGCCGATATTGTTGCCAGTACCATCTGAGTCATTGACATTGTTCAGCCAGCTGGTTTCCATGACAACCACCCGCTTGCCGAATTCCTTTTGGGCCATTTCCTGCACCTTCAGCAGGTTGTCCGGGTTATTGTTGGAGCTGCCCCAGAATGGGTAGTAGGAAGTCCCCAGGTAGTCATAGTCAACCCCGTTGTTCTTCAAGACAGTCATGATCATCCGGTAGCGGTTGACATCTGGTGATTCAAACTGTACGGCAATCTTGGCGTCTTTGTTGGCAGTTCTGACCGCCTTAGCCGCGGTGGCCAGGTAGCGGGCAACGGTCGTGCCGTAGTTGCTCTGCCAGAGCTTGTTCCAGTCCCCGCCAGTCAATTGGTCGGCATCATAGCCGAAGGTCCCCTTGGTGATTTCGTTACCGATCTGGACCATGGCTGGAGCCACCCCGGCCTTTTCCATATCGGTCAAGACCTTCTTGGTGTAAAGGGAAATTGCTTCGTTTAATTCAGCGCTGGACAGGTTCTTCCAGGACTTAGGCAGGATCTGCTTGGCCGGGTCAGCCCAGAAGTCGGAGTAGTGGAAGTCCAGAAGGACCTTCATCCCGTACTTCTTAGCCTGCAGGGCAGTCTTAATCAGGCTTTCTTCATCGGTGTTACCGCCGCCGTAGCCCTGGCCGTCAGCGTTATAAGGGTTGTTCCATAAACGCAGGCGGACCCAGTTGACCCCGGCTTCCTTCAAGACATCAAACAGGTCAGCCTCCTTGCCATTAAAGTCATAGTACTTCACGCCGGCTTTAAGCATGGCCTGGTAGGTTGACACGTCGACCCCGCGGGCCATATCATCAGTCATGCCAGGAATCTTTTCCACCTTGACGCTTTCGTACTTAAGGCCAGTTTCAGTCCCGTTTTGGTAGGCAGCAGTGATTTCGTCAGCCGTCTTCTTACTGGTTGGGGTTTCGTCAACTGCTTCATTGTTATTGCCGGCCCCTTCAGTCAAGGTCGCGGTAAAGTTGGCCTTGATGGCCTCCCCGTACTTAACCCCCTTGTTCAAGGCCAGGAAGTTAGCTAACTTAGCGGCGCTGTCTGCCCCTTCCAGCCAGTAGGCATAGTGGTAGGTCTTGCCAGCATCATCGCTGTAGTTGGTCGTGCCAACATAAGCCGTATCGTCGCCGCCCAGGCCGGCTTCGATGGCCGTCAAGACATCCTGGCTGATTTCAGTTCCAGCCGGGCCAGACAAAAGTGAAGAAGAGATCGTGGAAAGCAGCTTTTTGCTTTCATCAGCCGTAAAGGCCTGGCCATCCTTCAAGCCGTTCTTGACGCTGACCTTATCTTGGCCGTAGACCTTGGTCACGGATGGAGTAAGGGTAGAAGATGCTTGCGCTGGCTGGGTTACAGCTTCCACCTTGTAGATCAAGCCGGCCAAAGTACCATTGTAGTAGCCGGCCCCAACCACGCTGCCAGCAGCGCTGGTAGTCCCCAGCTGTCTGATCAAGTCACTGACGAATTGGGCAGCAGTTTCGTTGTTCGCGGAGACGTCGGTCTTCAAAGTGGCCAGAACCTTGCCCTGCATGGAGCTGTTCTTTTCCATCAAGGAAGCAATCACCTGCTTGTCTTCCTTGACATCCCCCTGGGCCAGGAGCTGGGCCATTTCGTGAACAGCTGATTCCTGGTAGCCGTTCTTGGATTCCGTCCAGTCGTACTTGACCCCGTTTTTCAGCTTGACTGCAGTCAGGAATTCCGTTTGGTCCCGCAAAAGCTGGGCGTAGTCCATGCCGTTTTCCACCGCGCCATCCTTGTCAAAGGAAACCTTGATCCCGTTCAAGGTCTTGCTGGTGCTTTTGGCAATCTTACCAGTTGCGTCAGCGTAATACTGCTTGCCATTGACCTTGATGAACTGGTGCTTTACTACCTGGCCATTCGCGTCGTAGTAGTTGGTAACGCCAGAAGTGGTCTTAAAGGCATTCTTGGTTGGCTGAGCGGTAGCCGTAACTGCCTTTTGAGCCGTTACTTTGGTTGCCTGGACTGCCTTGCTAGCCGTCTTAGTTGCTGGAGCAGCAGTCTTAGTCGTAGTAGCAGTCTTACCTTCATTTACAGTAGTTGCAGTCTTGTTTTCACTTACAGCAGCAGTAGTCGTAGTAGCGGCAGTATCAGCTGACTTCCTTTCTGCTTCCGCAGTTTTGTTTCCAACCGTGGACTTAGCTGCAGCAAGGTTTTCAGCAGTAGTCGTCTGAGCAACTGCCTGCTTGCTGCTATCATCAGTCGTGTCTGCCTTTACGCTGTTGACATTGCCGACAGCCAGGCCAGTCGCCAGCAGAGCTACGCCGGCAGCCGTCAAGCTCTTGTTAGACTTGAAGTGCTTAATCCGTCTCTTCTTCATAAGCTTGTTCCTCTTTTAATTTCTCTTAATGCAATTGAATTGTATTTTCTTTTTCTTGTTTTTCTTCTATTTCTTCTTTTCCCAAAAAATGCTCAACAGCAAAGTTGAGCATTCTTGGTTAAATTGATTACCTGCTTTACAGGTTCTTGACCCACTTCAAAGAAGCAGAAACATTGATCTTGATTGGATCGCCGTACTTGGCCCCCTTGTTCAAAGCTGCTAAGTCGGTCCCGTCCAGGTAGTAGACGTAGTGGTAGACACTGGTCGCAGCAGTAAACTTGACTTGGTATTCCTTGCTTGAAGCAATGCCAGCATTAATTGCTTCAGCTAACTTAGCAAAGCTATCGGCAGAGATTTCCGTCCCCTTTTCACCAGTCAGGTATTGGGCAGCAGCCTTTTCGATCAAGGCCGTGTCTTCAGCTGACAGCTTTTGGCCAACCGTCATTGGGCTGTCGATGGTGACATTGTCCAGGCCCCAGACAGTCGTAGCGGTTGCTTCAACAGTTGAACTTGCCTTTTCAATTACCTTTTCGTCCTTGACCAAGGTAGCCGTGTAGTTGACCGTGATCGGGCTGCCATAAGTAGCGCCTTTGTTGGCCTTAAGGAAGTTGGCCAGCTTTTCAGCAGAAGTATTTCCTTCCAGCCAGTATTCGTAGTGGTAGTTGTTGCCAGCTTCGTCCTTAAATTGGTCGCTCTTCAAGCCGTCAGTCAAGCCAGCGAAGAGGGCCTTCAAGGAAGCTTCGCTGATCTTGGTCCCCTTGACCCCGTTCAAGTACTTGGAAACAGCCCCGTCCAGGTAGTTAGGCAAAGTCAAGTCCTGGCCGACCTGCAACTGGTTTTCAGCCTTAAGACTTGATTGATCTGCCCCGTAAAGAGCGGCTAATTTTGGCGTGACAGTTGAAGCAGTGTTTTCAGCTGATTCATAGCCAGTTAAGAAGCCCTTGTACATCATCAAGGACTGCAGCGGGTAGCCGTGGTCGTCAAAGAGGGCTACGTTGTCCCAAGTGGAACCGCCCCAAGTTTCCTTGCCTTCGTAGTACATTACGTTTTCTGGCGCATAGCCGATCGCGTACTTGGCAGCCCAGCCAGTCCCGTAGACGTTGGACATTTCCTTGTTGTAGTTCCAGTTGTTCCAGCCGGCCTTAACAGCGATTTGGGCTGGTTCCCAGTAGAAGGCACCAACGCTGCCGCCAGCGATGATCGCCTTGTACATGTCAGCCATCGCGTCAACTTGCCCTTGCGGGTCAGCCGTGTAGAAAACACCGTCTGGCATGGTTGGCATTTGCCCGATGGAGTTGCCAGTACCGTCTGAGTCGTTCAGGTTGTTCAGCCAGCCAGTTTCCAGAATGACGGTCGTCTTGCCGAATTCTTCCTTAGCCATCTTTTCAACAGCCAGCAGGTTGTTTGGCGTGTTGGCACCCTTGCCCAGGCTTTGGCCATTGTAAGTCCCGTTGTCGTTCCCGGTTGACCAGAATGGGTAGTAAGAAGTCCCCAGATAGTCGTAGTCGATCCCATGCTTCTTGAAGACAGTCATGATCGTCCGGTACTTGTAGATATTTGGCGTTTCCAGCTGCAGGGCAACCTTAGCCTGCGGAGCAGCGTTTCTGACTGCCTTGGCCGCGGTTGCCAGGTATTCAGCTACCTGGTCGCCGTCAGCGCTCTTCCACAGAGTTTCCCAGTTGCCGCCATGGTCACGGTCAGTGTACAAGCCGAAGGCCCCGTTGGTGATTTCGTTGCCGACTTGCACCATATCAGCGCTGGCACCGGCATTGCGCAGGTCGGTGAGCACCTTTTCCGTGTAGAGCTTGATTGATTCGTCCAGGGCGGTGACTGACAGGTCCTTCCAGGCCTTTGGCAGGATCTGCTTGGCCGGGTCAACCCAGAAGTCGGAGTAGTGGAAGTCCAAAAGGACCTTCATCCCGTACTTCTTGGCTTCGCTGGCGATCTTGATCACGCTGGCTTCGTCAGTGTTACCACCGCCGTAGCCCATGCCGTCAGCGTTGTATGGATCGTTCCAGATCCGCAGGCGGACCCAGTTGACCCCGGCGTCAGCCAGAACCTTAATCAAGCTGGCTTCTTTGCCGTCAAAGTCGTAGAACTTAACGCCGGCGTTAACCAAAGCCTGGTAAGTTGAGATGTCGACCCCGCGGATCATGTCATCAGTCATGCCAGGGATCTTTTCCACCTTGACGTTTTCATACTTAAGGCCGGTTTCAGACCCGGTCTGGTAAGCAGCGGTGATTTCATCAGCCGTCTTCTTGCTGGTTGGCGTTTCGTCAACTGCGTCTGTATTAGTGCCCGTACCGGCAACCAAGGTAGCCGTGTAAACAGCCTTCAAGGCGTCGCCGTACTTAACGCCGGTGTTGGCCTTGAGGAAATTGGCCAGCTTCTCAGCGCTGTCCTTGCCGCTGAGCCAGTATTGGTAGTGGTAGGCCTTGCCATTTGCGTCATAGTAAAGGCTGCTGCCTTCAAAGGCGGTTGCATCCCCGGCCAAACCGGCAAAGATAGTTTGCAGGACTTCTTGGCTGATGGCCGTACCGGCCTTGCCCGTCAACAGGGCTGATGAAACGCCGTCAGTCAAAGTCTTGGCGTCTTCATCGCTCATCTTGCTAGTTACCGGGTTGGTCACCTTGCCGGCGTCGCTGTAAACGGCGCTGACGCTTGGGTCAATCTTGGAGACAGCTTGAGCTGCTTTCTTCACTTCTTCAACCTTATAGATCAAGGCAGATGCGACACCGTTGTAGTAGCCGGCCCCGATCACGCTGCCAGTAGCATCAGTATTGCCCAGTTTGGAAACCAGGGCGGCAGCTACTTGGCTGGCGCTAGCCCCGCTTTGACCGACGTTCAATGTCAGACTGGCCAGAACCTTGCCGGACATGGAGGAGTTGTTTTCCATCAAGGTCGCGATCAGGTCATTGTCGTTCTTGACGTCACCTTGGGCCAGGAGCTGGGCCATTTCGTGGGTAGCTGATTCTTGGTACTTGTTCTTAGTTTCAGTCCAGTCATACTTGACTGCCTTCTTCAGCTTGCTTGCGACTGAGAATTCGATTTGGTCGCGGAGCAATTGGCCGAAGTCCAGGTTGTTGCTGATGGCACCGGTATTGTCAAAAGTAGCGGTAATCCCGTTGACCTTCTTTGTCGTGCTCTTGGCAATCCAGCCATTGGCGTCAGCGTAGTACTGCTTGCCCTTGACCGTGAAGACCTGGTTCTTGACTACTTGGCCGTTTGCGTCATAGTAGTAAGTCTTGCCGCTGGTCGTCTTAAAGGTGCTCTTAGTGGCAGTAGTGGTCGTCGTGGTAGTAGTTGCCGCCTTAGTCGCCGTTACCGCGCTGGTCTTGGTTTGCACGGTGTTGGCGGCTACAGTCTTAGTGGTGGTAGTAGTTGCCGCAGTAGTTTTGGCAGTATCTGCCGTGGCAGTTGCAGTCTTTGCGATATTTTCAGTAGCTGCAGTATCTGCGCTAGTCTTGCTGTCAGTTGCCGTATCCGCGGTCTTAGTTGTATCCGCTGCGGTTTGCTTTGCCTGGGTATCAGTGCTTTGAACGGCTTGCGTTTGCTCTGCTTGTGCTGCTTGGGTATTGGCAGTCTGCTGGTCACTAGCCTGACTGTCGGTTACGTCAGCCTTGGCTGGGTTGGCATAGGCCAAGCCAGTTGCCGTGGCTAACAGGGCCAAGTTGGCCGCTACGATTTTTTTGCTCTTAAAATGCTTGATCTGTCTCTTTTTCATAGAGGTCCTTCCCAATTTTTTCTATTAAATTTCTATCTTAGTTTATTATACCGTTTTCAATTAAGTTGTTCAGTCTTTTTCGAGAAAGCGATAAAATATCAAGAAAACTGCCAAATCTATGCTTTCTTGCCTCCTTTTCCTTGCCTGCCGCCCGAAAAAGGCCAATAATATTATTTATCAGCAGATTGTAAAACCCACAAAATATCCATTTTGTCTTAACTTTAGAAAGCAGGTACATCATGTCTTCACTTAGTCAAAAACTGGCCAGCCTTTTCCTAATCGACAGCACTGGCGATTTTACTGAAAACCTCCGACTTTTGGAGCAGTACCAGCCAGCCGGCCTCCTCCTCTTTGCCAAAGACCTGGCGGGCCTAAGCGAAAAGGCTGTTAAAGAGCGGCTGGCGATTTACCGGCAGGCCCGGCCAGGTTTGCTGCTCGCCATTGACCAGGAAGGCGGCTTAGTCAGCCGCTTGTCCACCCTTTACCCAAACCGGTCTTACCCCAGCCAGGCTGAACTTTTGAAAAAGGGGGCTGACTTTTTCTTAGCAGAAAACCAAAAGACGGCCCTGGAATTAAAAGATTTAGGCATCAACTTGAACTTTGCTCCGGTGACTGATCTTTCGCTTGATCCGGCCAGTTTCATCTACAGCCGGACCCTGCAAGCAGGAGCTGAGGAAACCGGTCCGGCAATCGCGGCCTTTATCAAGCTCTACCGGCAGCTGGGAGTCGCCTCCTGCGCCAAGCATTTTCCTGGCTACGGGGATGCCGGCGACACCCACCAGGCTCCGGCTAAAGACCTTAGAAGCCTTAAGGAAGCCCAGCTGGATCTTTTACCTTTTAAAGCTGCGATCGCGGCGGGCGTACCGACTATCATGGTGGCTCACTTGGAAGTTGCCTGCTATAGCCCTGGCCCTGCTTCCCTCTCCCCGGAAATCTACCGCCTGCTCAAGGAGGACCTTCATTATTTCGGCGTGGCCATCACCGACGACTTAGCTATGGCGGCGGCGCGAGAGAGCAGCTGCCCGGAACTTTTGGCCCTAAAGGCCGGAGCCGACCTCCTTTTAGGCGGCAAATTGGAAAACTTGCCAATTTTGGAAGCAGCCGCAGAGAGCGGTGAATTGCCAAAAGAGCGGATCAAAGACGCCCTGGTCCGGGTCCAGACCCTGCAGGACGATTATTCCCTTTAATCTTTTAAAAAGCTCTGTAACATTTCAGAATTAACAAGCAATTAACGACAAAAAAGGCAGATCCGGAGATCTGCCTTTTTATCTTGCAATTTATTGTCTATTTCTTACTTTGTTTCTTTGTTACTTTGCTTAATTCTTAGAGAAAGTAGCAAACCTGATCTTTTTCAAGATCTGGTAGCCAACATCCTTGACCTTGTCTTCACCAAAGCTGCGCTGGTTGAGAAGCAAGATAATTCCGTTCTTGTTGTCAGCTGTCAGCTGGAAGTAAGCAGCATAGTGGGCGCTGCCAATTGCCCCGTAGGCCAGCTTGACCTTTTCCCCCTTCTTGAGGTAAACCCCGCCGCTATATTGGTTGATCTTGCTCTTGAGGTGAGTCAGCTTGTGAAAGGCGCTCGGCGACAGGAACTGCCCTGTCCCCAAAGCTTCTTGGATAAGATAGTAGTCGCTGGCTGTCGTCAGCATGTTCCCGGCCCCAACCAGCTGAGACAACCGTGTCTTTTCCAAAGTTACCGCCTGCTGGTAGTTCTTGCCATGCTTATAGGTGTAAGATACAGCCAGCATCTTATTCTTAGGCAGCTGGCTGCTTACATAAGTTGACTTGAGGCCCAGCCGCTGGACCACCCGCTTCTTAAAGTTCCAGGCGTATGACTTATGGCTCACCTTCTTGATGATGCCTGCCAGCAAAACATAATTGACGTCGCTGTAGTGGTAGCTCCCCACCTTGTCCTGCGGCAATTGGTTGGCCCGGTTCACAATCCAGTTTACTGCCTGGTCTTCACTGTAGTTGATATGGCGGTCGGCTTCGACTTCCGGAATCTGCAAGCCTGAAGTGTGGGAAAGCAAGTTGCCCACGCTGATTTTCTTGGCATTCCGCAAGGCCGGGTACCAGCGGGAGATCTTCGTGTTTTGGCTAAAAGCACTTGAACTCCCCTTCTTTTCTTCCATCAGCTGCATGATCATGGCCCCGGTTACTTCCTTTTGCATGGAAGCGGCCGGGTAGACGACCTGGCTGGCCCCGTTCTTGACCTTCTGCTTAGCATTAGCCAAGCCATAGTTAACAACCTGGACATGCCCGTTTTGCACTATAGCCACGCTGCCGGTCACATGCTTCTTCTTAAAAAGCTTCTCGACAAAAACATGCATATCGGCCGCCGTTACCAGATCAGGGGCGGTTTCTTCTGGCCAAAACGCCAAAGCGGCCACTAAGACAAGCAGGGCAACGATTAATTTCTTACCTTTTTTGAACAAGTCTGCTTTTCCCTCCTAGAATAAATATGAACATTATAAGCCCTTTTCCAGGGAAAAGGGAAAAGTTATTATACTTTTAAAAAATAAAAAAATACTCACTAATTCAAACTGAAGGTTCCCGGCTGGATCTTCTGCAAGAGGCCGAAGGCCAGGCCCTTGAGCTGCTGTTCAGTCTGGCTGCGCTCATTGACGAACATGATGATCCCGTTTCTGTTGTCCGCCGTCAGCTGGACGTAATTCCCGTAGTGCTCATCCCCAATCGCGCCAAAGGCAGACTTGACCTTGCCGTCCCGCTTCATGTACATGCCGCCGCTATAGGTGGTCTTTCTGGCCTTGAGGTGGGTCAGGTAATTGAAGTCGCTTTGGCTCAAAATTGCCCCGTTCTGCAGGGCCAGCATGATCTCATAATATTCAATTGGCGTGGTGCACATATTGCCGGAACCTGGGATCTGGGAAGCCACGGACTTAGGCAGAGAAACCGGTCTTTGGTACTTTCTCTGCCAAAGGTAGGCATAAGAGACCGCCTGGCTCCGGGTCCAAGGGATGTCGTGTCTGAGGCTGGTGTGGGCTAAACCCAGCGGCTGAACGATCCGGTGCTTGAAGTTGTAGGCGTAGGAGTGGCCGGTCAATTTGCAGATAATGCCCGCCAGCAAGATGTAGTTGGCATTGTCGTAGTTAAAACTGCCCGTCTGATACTGCCAGCTGCCATTGATCTTCTGGCTCACCCAGTTGATGGCCTTGTTTTCTGACAGATTCTTGCGCCGGTTGCTTTCTAAGCCTGGCGTCCGGTAGCCGCTGGTGTGGGTCAAAAGGTTGCCAACCGTCACATAGCGGGCATTCTTCAGCTTGGGATACCAGCGGGAAATCTTGGTGTACTGGCTGAATTGCTGCTTGGTATGATTCTTTTCGTTCATAATCTGTACCAGCATGGCTCCGGTTACCACCTTTTGCAGGGAAGCGGCTGGATAGGTCACGTTATAAGACCCGTTCTTCATCCGCCGGCCAAACCAGGCATAGCCGTAGTTGACGGTCTTGACGCTGCCGTTTTGGACTAAAAGAACTGACCCGGCCAGGTGGTTGTCCCTCATTACCCGGTTGACGTCGCTTTTGGTCGCTTCCGCCTTGACCGTAGCTGGCGCCAAAGCTGAAAGCAGGAGGCTGGCAGCTAAAGCCAGCTTGCCGGCAGTTTTCGCGGATTTTTTCAAAAAGAAATCTTTAAAATTCAATTTGCTCTTCTCTTTCTCATCATACGCATAACTACGAATTATGTTAGCCCTAATATTTATTAAAAACAAGGGAAGCTGTGTTACGTTTTAATTACAGGATTTTTCCGCAAAAAAAGACCACCGGAATCAACCGAT
>ENA-ORUR01000121-ORUR01000121.1-human-gut-metagenome-genome-assembly--contig:-NODE-121-length-64929-cov-17.5006_pt1 | contig 64929 bp, 59 predicted proteins | sample MGYA00242086_ERZ509223 | MGnify/ENA primary metagenome ERZ509223 (study PRJEB26280, sample SAMEA2338820) | human gut metagenome | biome: human gut; feature: human-associated habitat; material: faeces... | reverse complement strand
AGAATGTGTTTAATGCTATTCACCTGAATAGCATTGGATATGTTTTTGAATTCGGAGCAGACAGGCAATTTTTGCAAGAATTTAATCTTTCACAGGTCAATTTCCTTGTCGATAACCGGGGTTGCCCCGGCTGAAATCAGCTGGTTGGTGCCGGCCGACAAGGGGCTGGTGATTGCACCCGGGACGGCAAATACGTTCCGGTTTTCCTGCAGGGCCAAATTGGCCGTAATCAACGAACCGGAATGGGCTTTGGCTTCAGTCACGATCACGTTCTTGCAAATCCCGGCCAAAATCCGGTTGCGCTCTGGAAAGCGGAAGGGCCTTGGCGGCGTGTCGGGCAGGTATTCGCTAAGCAGGAGACCCCGGGCGGCAATTTGCTGCTGCAAGAGCGTATTTTCCCGGGGGTAAAAATAGTTCAGGCCATTAGCCACAACCGCGATGGTCTTGCCGCCAAAATTCAAGGCATTCTGGTGGGCCAGGGCATCAACGCCCTTAGCCAGGCCACTGGCGATCACCTGTTTTTTCTTTAGCAAAACCGGCATGAGGTTCTCAATCACCTTGCCGGAATATTGACTTGGCGTTCTTGACCCCACGATCACCGTCACCTCTTTTTCCAAAAGGGACAAGTCCCCCTTGGCAAAAAGCAAAATCGGCGGCCGATAAATTTCTCTTAACCGTACTGGATAAGCATCGTCAAAGAAACTAATTATTTTGAAATTCCTTTGCAAGTTTTCAATGGCACTTTCGTAGCGGTCACTTAAAAAGGCCCGCTCCACCCGGTAGAGGATTTCATCAGGCAGTTCCAGGCAGTTCAGCCATTCATGGTCTACGTCCTCATCCGGGGGCATCTGCTGCATGACCTGCAATATTTTGAGATAGCTGAGGCCCTTCTGCAGCTTCAGGCGCAGTAAGAATTCGGTTTTATTCATTTTTTCCCTCCACTTACTATTACGCCAAAAAGCGGGAATTTTCCTTTTTCTCAAAATTTTTCTTTTTTGACCAAAAAGAAAAAGACCGATCTAGTCAGCCTTTTTAAGTCCAACCATCTCGCTCACCGGACTGAAGGTCAGGCGGTGAATCGGCGTTGGGCCGTATTTTCTTAATGCTTCCAGGTGGTCCTTGGTTCCATAGCCGGCATTATGGTCAAAGGCATAGTCTGGATAAAGACGGGCGTAATCGTCCATCAAAGAGTCTCTGAAAACCTTGGCCACAATTGAGGCCGCGGCAATCGAGTTAGACTTAGCATCCCCCTTGATCAATTCTAGCTGGGGCAAGTCCACCGGCACGTTCATGGCATCGACCAGCAAAGCATCTGGCCTGGTGCTCAAAGCTTCCACGGCCTGCTTCATGGCCAGGCGGTCAGCCTCGTAAATATTGATCTGGTCAATCACTTTGTTGTCCATGACCCCGACGCCGACAGCAACAGCCTCTTGCAGGATCTTGGGATACAGGGCCAGGCGCTTTTGCGGACTCAGTTTCTTTGAGTCATTGACTTCCAGTAAGGAAAAATCTTCCGGCAAAATGACGGCAGCCGCTACAACCGGGCCAGCCAAAGGACCCCGGCCGACTTCATCGACTCCGGCTACGAGCTGCCCTTTAGCCCAAAAATCCTTCTCGTAACTGAAGCGGCCCAAGAATTCTTCCTTTTGCTTAGCCAGCTTTTCCTGCCGGCGCTGGTAGCTGACCAGCAGCTTCTGGACCCCCTTGCGGTCGTCTTTGGCTAATTCCGCCAGAATAGCTGGGTCGATAGAATCTGCTTGCAGCAGGTCTTTAATTTCATTAATTTTCATTATTCGCGCTTGGCCGGTCCAGGCTGATCCTGCCTAGCTTGCCCTTTCTTAACCGCTGCAGCATGAAGAGGGAGAAACGGTCATAGTCGTCCCGCATCCCGCTGTTTTGAGTCATGGCCAAAAGCAGGTCAGTGTCGCCGATATTTTCCAGCTTGTCCTTAGTGCAGTTGGCGAACTTGGCCAGATAAGCCGGGTAGTACTGCCGCAGCTGCCGGATGACAAAAAGTGCAACGTCGTCAGCGTGGAAAATCGTGTCCTTGATAGCCCCAAAAGCAGCCAGCTTGTAGCCTACGTCCTGGTCTTCAAACTTTGGCCAGAGAATCCCCGGCGTGTCCAGGATCTGGATGCCATATGGGGTCTTCAGCCAGGCCTGGCCCTTGGTTACCCCCGGCCGGTCCCCGGTCATGGTGACATTGCGGCCAACCAGGCGGTTGATGATAGTGGACTTGCCGCAGTTAGGCACGCCAACTAGGCAGACGCGGATGATCGGGTTGGAGGCCCCTCTCTCTTCCAGCTTCTTGACCTTTTCGCCGGCTGCCTTCTTGATCAAGGTGATCAAGGCCTGCATATTAGTGTTGTGCTGGGCATCCATTGCCATGACCAAGGTGCGCGGGCCCTGCAATTTCTTTTGCCAGAGCTTGGTCATCACCGGGTCAGCCAGGTCGCTCTTGTTTAAAATGATCAGGTGCGGCTTGTCGCCGACCAGTTCATTGATCATCGGGTTTCTGGAAGCGCTGGGAATCCGGGCGTCCAAAACTTCAATAACAACGTCAATTAAGTTTAATTTTTCTTCCAGCTGATTCCTAGCCTTGTTCATGTGGCCTGGATACCATTGAATTTTAGTCATTTTTCCTCCCAAAAACAGCAGAAAAGGAAGCCGGGGCTCCCTTTCGTGCTTGTCACTGAATCCTAGAAATTATCCTAGTACTGCATTTTCTCTTCATAAGCCTGGTAAGCATCGTCAAAAATCGTCATGCTGGGCAGGTAAGCGGCATTTTCCTCCAGATATTCTGACAGCCTGGTCCGGTCCTGCTCCTGTCTGGGAAAGGTAGAATCAAACTGGGCGTTGTTGGCAAACTGGGCCAGGTCGCCATTTGAATCCGGATCGCGCAAAGTCATCAAAAACTGGTAAAAACTTTGTCGGTAGGCCATATATTACTCCGTATAAAACATGACCGCGTAGGCCTCATGGCCGGCGTGGGTGATGATGATCGGGCTGGTTTCCTGGACCAGGATCTCCAGGTCCGGGTTGACTTCCTTGAAGCGCTGGGCGAGCTCTTCCATCTTGTCTCTGGTGTCGACATAGGAGATGCCGACATACTTGACCTTGTCGCCCAGTTCTTTCAACTGGTCGACAAGCATGTCGTCAAACTTCTTGATGAATTTCTTCCCCCGGCCCCGGTAAGGGACATTCAAGCTGCCCTCTTTCATGGTTAGGCCGACGTGGAAGTTCAAAGCTGAAACCACCCGGCCGGCCCACTTGCCCAAACGGCCGCCGGCTAAAATGTTCTGCAGGTTGGGCACCATCATTTCCAGGTACATATTCTTGCCGATCTGGTCCAGGTGAGCCAGGATTTCATCCATTTCCTTGCCCGCTTCCGCGTCCTTGGCCGCCTCAATGCAGTAGTAGCCTTGAGAGCGGTCAGTATAGCCGCAGTCGATGACCGTGATCTTGCCGGCTACCATTTCAGCGGCCTGGCGGGCGGAATCAACCGTCCCCGATAGGGTCTTGGCCATGAAAATCCCCAGGACTTCACTGCCGTCAGCCGTCAGTTCCTCCATTCTCTCCACGAACAGGCCGACCGGGGGCTGGCTGGTCTTGGGCAGCTTCTCTGCCTCATCCATCTTTTGGATAAAGTCGGCCCGGGTAATGTCAACGCCATCCGTGTAGGTATGTCCGTCGATTGTCACCGACAGGGGCACCACCGTAATACCGTATTTTTCAATTTCTTCCGGACTCAGCTGTACTGAGGAATCCGTCATGATCTTGATCTTAGACAATTTAACTGACCTCAATTTACAAATTATCCTATCAGCTTCTCAGTTGTGATAGAATTAGACTTAATACAGACTTTAGTATAGCAAATTTTCGGCTAAAAATTATAATTAATTGATCAAAACTGAAAGGGACTTTATATGGCTTTCAATCCTTGGCAGCCGGTCGAAGACCGGCCCAAATCTTACTATATTATTGACAATATTCTCTCAGCCGTCGTGCACGGGATCGGCTTCGGCCTCTCAATCGCCGGCCTGGTTATTTTAGTGGTCCGGGCCGCCCACAGCCACAGCGCCCTCAGAGTGACAACTTTTGCCATCTACGGGGCTTGCATGATCCTGCTTTACCTCTTCTCGACCCTCTACCACAGCCTGGTCTTTACCAAGGCGAACAAGGTCTTCCAGATCTTCGACCACTCTTCAATCTTTATCGCGATTGCCGGCTCTTATACCCCTTATACCCTGGTCACGATCGGCGGGGCTAAAGGCTGGGTCATGTTCGGCATCATCTGGGCCCTGACGGTCTTTGGGATCCTCTATTATATCTTCAACCAGGGCAAGCACGTTATCGGCGACACCATCCTTTATATCGCCATGGGCTGGATGGTGATCCTGGCCGGCAGCCAGCTTTATTTCAGCCTGGGGCCGACCGGATTCTGGCTTTTAGTCTCAGGCGGGATTGCCTACACCTTTGGCTGCCTCTTCTTCTCTATGCGGGGCCTGCCATATAGCCACGTCATCTGGCACTTCTTCGTTTTGCTGGGCTCCATCTTGATTTTCTTTTCAGTTTTATTTTATGTATAAAAAAGGCGCTGGTGACCAGCGCCTTTTAGATTGCCAAAAATTCCGCGATTGCCGCCTGGCTGTTCTCTACCTGGCCGCTGACCACGCCCTCAAGGGCTTTGCGCAAAAGCTGGCCCAGTTCCGGTGAAGGCTTAATCCCCTCCTTGATCAGCCACTGGCCGTCAATGGCCAGCTCCCCTGCCGCCTTGATTGGCAGACGGTTATAGCGGTCTAACAGGACCTGGCTGGATAGAGGCTTGCCCAAAAGCCCCGCTAGCTTTAAAGCCGCCTCCAGGTTCTCCTGGCCGATTTCAAAGAGGTCAAAATCGCTCTCTCCCCCCCGGCTCAAGAGGTCAAAGGCGGCCACGATCTGTCTGACTTGCTGGTTCATTGCATTGGAGTTCTTCCAGGCCCGCATGAAAGGCGAAATCTTGTCAGCCGGCAGGTTGATTAAAACGGCGATCAAGCTCCAAAAGACTGCTTCGTCATCCGGACCAGCCTTAAGGTCAGTGAAGACAGAGAGCTGGTCCTTTTTCCCAGCCAGACCAGGGCATTCCTCGCTTAAGCCGGTGGCCAAAAAGTCCTTAAAAGCCTGCCGGCTGTCCTTGCCCAGGGCCAGCTTGACAAATTCTTCCCTGATTCTTTCCACGGAAATCTTGCTTAAAAGCTCGTGATTGTTGATAATAGCCTGCCTGGTCTTTTCTTCCAGGCTGAAAGAGAGCTGGCTCATGAAGCGGACTGCTCGCATCATCCGCAAGGCATCCTCATGGAAACGGTCTTCAGCCACGCCAACAGCCTTGATCACCCGCCGCTTCAAGTCGCCTAAACCGTCGAAAAGGTCAATGATCTCCCCTTGCCGGTTCATGGCCAGGGCATTGATGGTAAAGTCCCGCCGCTTTAAGTCCTCGTCCAGGTTCTGCACGAAGGTGACCTTGTCTGGCCGGCGGAAGTCCTGGTAGCCGGATTCCGTTCTGAAAGTCGTGATCTCGTAGCTGGATCCCCCATAAAGGACGGTCACTGTCCCGTGCTGGATGCCAGTGTCGATACTTTTGGCAAAAGTCTCCTTGACTTCTTCCGGGTAGGCACTGGTCGCGATATCCACGTCATGAATCGGCCGCTCTAAGAGCAGGTCGCGGACGCAGCCGCCGACGAAGTAAGCTTCAAAGCCAGCTTCTTCCAACTTTTCCAGGACCGGCATGGCCTGGGTAAAAACTTCCGTTATACGAATATTAGTCATCTTTTTCTCCACCTCGACTTTTTTTTGCTAAAATTGATTACACATGGGAATAGTTAAGAAAGGAGTGTCGAAATGAACAAGCCAAAATTCAAATGGACCACTAGTGACACGATCAACATCCTGATGATTGCCCTGGGCTCGGCCATCTACGCCTTCAGCGTGGACATGGTGTCGATTCCCAACAAGCTGGCCGACGGAGGATTGTCGGGTTTCACCCTGATCATCCGCCACTTCTGGGGGGTCAACCCCGGTCTCAGCACCTTCATCATCAACATTCCCTTGATCTTTTTAGGCTTTAAATATATGGGCAAGCGGGCCATGATTTATACCGTCTGGGGAACCCTTTGCCTGTCCTTCTTCTTAAGCATGTGGACCCTGCAGTCTATTATAGACCAAGTTCCCCTCCATCACGACCCCTTCTTGGCTACTGTCACGGCCGGCTGCTTGTCGGGGCTGGGACTAGGACTGGTCTTCCACTTTAACGGGACCACCGGGGGCAGCGATATTGCCGCCCGGGTCTTGCAGGAAAAATATGGGATCACGCCCAGCAAGGGCCTTCTGGCCCTGGACTTCTTAGCCCTGGCCTGCTCCCTGTCTTACCTGGACTTCTTCCATGTCGGCTACACCATGGTCTCCTGCTTCATTTTATCCAAAGTCATGGCCTTGGTTACTGAAGGCGGGACCCGGGCCAAGGGGGTCTTTATCATTTCCCAGAATTACCGGAATATCGCCAAGCTGATTGACCTGCGCTTAGAGCGGGGCTTCACCTACATTAACGCTGAGGGCGGCTATTCCAACGAACCCCGCCACATGATCTACCTGGTCCTGTCACCAAGAGAAATCCCAGAATTAAAGAAAATCGTCAAGCAAGAAGACCCGCATGCCTTCATCATCTTCTTTGACGTCAACGAAGCTTTGGGCGAAGGCTTCAGCTACAAGACCAAGTCGCCAAGCTTATTTATCAGAAAGTAAAAGGAGTCACCAGCGTGACTCCTTTTTTCTTGCCTTAATCTTGCTTAATCCTGAGAGCCGCGTCCCGCAGCTTCTTGCTAAAGACAGGCGCCAGGTGCTGCAGGAGGCTGACCGGATTAATTTCACCCTTGTCATAGACATTAGTCAGAAGCAAATAGGCTTGGATCTCACCAAAGTCATTCTTAACCGGAACCAGCAGAATGCGGTCAATATCATTCTTGGCGCAGAAATCCCCTTGTTCAGCAAAGTCAGCCTCTCGAGCTGAAGTATCTCCGGTCATTTAGGAGCTGCTGGTTGACCTCGAAAATTCCACGTCAGTTGTTGCGATCCGCTTGAATTCCGACTCACCGCCTTCATCCAGGGTAAAGACCGTCACCACGCGGTTTGGCATGGTCGAGGACTTGGTATAGTAATTGACCCAGCTGCGCAGGCCCCGGCGGGTCAATCCACCGGCTCAGAGCTTCCAGATTGCAGACCTTATCAGTCAAAGTCCGGATAACCGGCTGAAAGTAAACCTGGATCCAGCCCTTTTCCAGGGCCTCGTCAATGTGGCTAAGCACATACTCTTGCAGGCGGTGTCTTTGGTCCAGCTTGTCATCATAGTAAACTATTCCGGACTTAAAAGGATCTTCCAAGGACTCACAGGCCATATTCCTGGCAGTAGGCATAAAAGCGGTCTTCACCCGACCGGGTGCAGGCCTGGTCACCAAAACTGTCCTTAAGACAAGCTCCCACAAAGCGCAGCAGGTCATCCCCCTGCGTATTGGTTGTTGTAATCCTTCATCCCCACCAGGTCAAAGGAAATGATCGAAACACGCTCGCCTTCCTTGATCCAGTCCCTTGTCCGGCTTTGGCCGACTTCTTGGAAAGAGCGCAGGTCCAGCAGGCCGGTCAAAAAGGTCCGGTTGATGTTGATCGGCGTAATGTAGCACAGGTGCAATTCCCGGCCAGCAACTTCAGCCTTGCAAACCTAAGCATTAAGCAGGTGCTCTTACCCCTTGGCATCTGCAACTGTCATGTGTTCAAGTTCGGCATGATCACCGCTTAGACCTGTAGTCAGCGGGAAGAGCTTTTCCCAGGCAAAATCAGTCAGTTCAGCCATATTTTTGCAGGCAAACAAATCCAGCAGCTTCTTATTGGCATAGACGATGGCCGTTTTATTATCCTTGACTTCCAGAACCAGGAAGGGCCTCCCGGATATAAGTAAGAGACTTTCGCAAGAAATTTGTCAGATCATCTTTTTCAATCATATTACCAGCTTCCATCTAGCTATTTTTTGTCATTAGAGACTTGTACAAAGTAATTATACTAAATCCTTCTATCTTTTTCTCAAAAAAATAATAGTATTTTTGCAATTATTTCGCAAATTAAAACCGCTCTCACTTAGAGAACGGTTAAAAACTTAAAAAGTATTCAGTTATGATGGCAATTTCGCGAACTGGCTGCGGTAAAGCTGGCTGTAAAAGCCGCCCCGGGCCAAAAGGTCAGCGTGCTTGCCGCGTTCAATAATCTGCCCGTCCTTCATCACCAGGATCAAGTCAGCATTAACGACCGTGGACAAACGGTGGGCCACGACAAAGCTGGTCCGGCCCTGCATCAACTTGTCAAAAGCAGCTTGAATCAGCATTTCTGTCCGGGTGTCGATAGAGCTGGTTGCTTCATCCAAAATCAGCATTGGCGGGTCCAGCAGCATGACCCTGGTGATACAGAGCAGCTGCTTTTGCCCGGCACTTAAGCTGTCAGCGGAAAGGGGCGTGTCCAAGCCCTGGGGCAGGCGGCGGATAAAGCCCCAGCTGTGGGCAGCTTTAGCCGCTGCGATGATTTCCTCGTCAGTAGCATCTTCCTTGCCGTAAGCCAGGTTATCCCGGACTGTCCCCTCTTCCAGCCAAGTGTCCTGCAAGACCATGCCGAAATTTTTTCTTAAGGCATGGCGGGACATGTCCTTGATATTTCTGCCGCCTAAGTAGATTCCGCCGGAATCAACGTCATAAAAGCGCATGAGCAGGTTGATGGTGGTCGTCTTCCCGCAGCCGGTCGGCCCGACCAGGGCAACCCGCATCCCCGGCTTGGCATTCAAGTTGAAGTCCCTGATCAGAGGCTTGTCCGCCTGGTAGGAGAAGTTGACATGGTCAATGACGACTGAACCGGTCTTGACTTCAGACAAATCGCCATCAGCCTTGTTCAAGTCAACCGGATCAGCTTCCGGCTCTTCATTGATCAGTTCAAAAACCCGGCCGGCGCAGGCAGCCGCGTTTTGCAGCTCAGTAATCACCGAGCTGATGTCGTTAAACGGCTTCATGTACTGGTTAGAGTAATTCAGCAAAACGCTGAGCCCCCCAACCGTAAAACGTCCACCCATGATGGCAAAAGCACCCGCCAAGGCGACCAGGGCATAAATCAGGGAATTGATAAAGCGGGTGGCCGGGTTGGTCAGGCTGGAATAAAAGGTCGCCTGCTGGCTGTATTCTTGCAGGCGGTGGTTTATTTCAGCGAAGCGGCTTGAGGCGTTTTTTTCATAACCAAAAGCCTTGACCACCTTGACCCCGCTCACCATTTCCTCAATCAAGCTGGTCTGCTCGCCCCGAGTCTGGCTCTGCTTTCTGAACATCTGGTAGGACCGGCTGGCAATAAAGCGGGCCACGATGAAACTCAAAGGAGTCAAGACCAAAACCAGGAGGGTAATTTCCACCGACTGGCTGAGCATGAAGGCTAGGGTAGCCACAATAGTGATCAAGCCGGAGAAAAGCTGGGAAAAGCCTAGGAGCAGGCCGTCAGAGAGCTGGTCGGTGTCGGCAATGATTCTGGAAACAATGTCCCCGCTTGGGTGCTGGTCCAGATATGACAAGGGCAAAAGCTGCAGCTGCCGGATGGCCTTTTCCCGGATATCCTGGACGGTCCGGTAGGTCAGTTTATTGTTGATCAGGCCCATCATCCAGGTGGCGGCGGCTGAGACAATCACCAAGATTAAAATCTGGACCAGGTCCTGGCCAATAGCTGGAAAGTCAACTTTGCCAGGGCCGACAATCTGGTCAATGGCCCGGCCAAAGATGATCGGCACATAAAGCTGGAAGATAACGGAGACTGCCGCCAGAATTATGCTGATGAATAAAAGAAGGCGGTAGCGGCCGATAATTGGCAAAAGCTGCTTCATCGCCTGCCAGCTGGCCATTTTCTTGTCTTGCTTTTTCATCGTCTCCCCTCCTTATCTTCTTTTGCTTCTTTTTCCTTCGGGAACTGGGAATAATAGATTTCCTGGTAGACCTGGCAGTTGGCCAAAAGCTCTTCGTGCTTGCCGCTAGCCACCAGTTTGCCATCGTCTAATACCAGAATCTGGTCAGCCTGCATGATGCTGGAAGCCCGCTGGGAAACCAGAATCTTAGTTACGTCCTTCAAGCTGGCCAGAGCCTGCCGCAGACGCGCCCCCGTTGCCAGGTCCAGGGCGCTGTCGCTGTCATCTAAAATCAAAAGCGGAGCCTGCTTGACCAGGGCCCGGGCGATGGTCAAACGCTGCTTTTGCCCACCGGAAAGGTTTCTGCCTTCCTGCTCGAGCTGAAAGTCCAGCTGGCCGGGCTTAGCCAAGACTACGTCTTTCGCCTGGGCCAGGCTGAGAGCCTGCCAGAGTTCTTCATCACTGGCCTCCAGCCTGCCCATCAACAGGTTGTCCCGGATGCTTCCGGCAAAAAGCTGGGCCTTTTGCGGCACCAGGGCATACTGGTCCAATAGTTCCTCTTGGGTCAGTTCCTTTATGGAAACGCCGCCCAGTTTGATCTCCCCTTCCCCGCAGTCATAAAAGCGGGTCAACAGCTTCAAGAGGGTGCTCTTGCCGCTGCCCGTCCCCCCGATAATGCCGACGGTCGCGGCCGGCTTGATCGTAAAGGTCAAGTTTGAAACGGCTGGCGCGGAGGCTGCCGGATAGGTAAAGGAAACATTTTTAAAGTCAACCTGGCTGTTTGTGACCTTTGGACCTGCTTTAGGATAAGTCAAGTCATTTTCCGTGGCCAGAACCTGGCCAACCCGGTCTCCGCAGGCCCAGGCCCGGTTGATGGTGATAATCAGGCTGGCCAGCTTAATCAGTTCCACGATCATTTGGGCCAGGTAGTTGTAAAGAGCCACCACTTGCCCTTGAGCCATTGCTCCGATATTTACCTGGACGGCGCCAACTTGAATCAAGACAATGGCCGCGATGTTGATCATGACATAAGTCACCGGGTTCATGGCGGCTGACAGGCGGCCGACGAACTCGTTCAGCTTGGTCATGGCGGAAACTTTTTCATCAAATTTGGCCACGGCGGCTCTTTCTTTTCTGAAGGCCCGGATGACCCGGACCCCGGCCAGGTTTTCATTGCTCAAGCGGGTAATTTCATCCAGCCGCTTCTGCACCTTCCGGTAAAGGGGAATGCTGACCAGCATGATGCCAAAAACGACCAGGGACAAAAGCGGAATCACTACGGCAAAGATCAAGGCCGCTTTAACATTGACCGTAAAGGCCGCGATCATTGACCCAAAGACGATAAAAGGACTTCTTAATAAGAGGCGCAAAGCCATGTTGAAGCCGGTCTGCACCTGGTTGATATCACTGGTCAAGCGGGTGATCAAGGTGCTGGGCGGCAGCTGATCCAGGTTGGCAAAACTGAACTTTTCCGCCTTGTCAAAAGCCGCCTGCCGCAGCTGGCTGGCCAGGCCCACGCTGGCCTTGGCGGCAAACCACTGGGCAGTAATGCTGGCCGTTATCCCTAAAAGGGCCAAAAGGGCCAAGAGGCCAACCTGCTGGAAAACATAGGCCTGGTTTCTTTCTTTGATCCCGTAATCGATAATCCTGGCCACGACCAGGGGAACGAACAGGTCAAACAGGGCTTCCAGCAGCTTGAAAAGCGGGGCCAGAACGCTTTCTTTTTTATAGTCTTTGAGGTAGCTAAAGACGTATTTCATGTTCCACTTCCTTAATTTATTTGATGTTTCGAAACTCTATCATACTTTATTCTTATTAAAATCAACAAGCACAAATTTCTAAATTTATTCTAAAACGATCATTTTTCCGAGTTTACCACTTGATTTTTTACAGGATTAGCAATAAAGTTTAGTCATGATACTAAGAATGAACACTTTTTCATTGTTAATACCTCAATTTCTTTTGCCTGGCAGCACTTTTTAACCGGTAAAATTAGAAATAGTTAGGTAAAAAATTTTTTTAAAAGTTTCGATTTTTTAATAACAAGTGTTTTTATTTCTTGAGGAATTGATATATTATTATATCGGAACTGTTTGATACGCGTAGCATACATATCTGACATTTCAATCTTTTTATTATGAGGAGCTTAGTAAACCCGTGAGAATCGAACACCTAGAGATCTTTGTAAACGCCGCGCAGACGCAGAGCTTTACCAAGACTGCACAAAATATGAACATGTCCCAGCCAGCGGTTTCCCTGGCCATATCCTCAATCGAGAAGCAACTGGGCTACCAGCTGTTCAGCCGCTCCCGCCGCAAGATGCTGCTGACCCCAGCCGGCCGGTCTTTGTACAACAGCATCAAGAGCGAATTGAACGACTACCGGACCGCCGTTTCCAAGGCCAAGCGGATCGCCATGTCAGAAGGACAAATCACCTTGAAGGTCGGCTTAATCGGAATTCTAGCCGAACAGCTGATCCTTCCTGGCTTGATCCGCCAGTTCCGCAGGAGCCGCGACACCGTCAACATCGAATTCTTCGTTGAAAGCAGCCCGGTTCTCTTTGAGAAGCTGGCCTCCCACGAGCTTGACCTGGTCTTGTCAACTCCGGAAGCCATGCCGAGATTCCCAGACTTCACCGCCTACACGATCGGCAAGTTGAAGTGGTGCGCCCTGGTGCCAAATGACCACCCTCTGGCTGAAAAGGACCTGCTTTCAGAAAAGGACCTGGACGGCAAGGACCTGGTCTTCCTGGACCTTTCTTGTTCATCACCGCTGATTACCCTGATGCAGGACCGGATTGAAAAGAACTGCAAGCAAAGCCGGATCTTCTTTGCCAACAATGTCGTGGCGCAAACCATGATGGTTTACACCCAGCAGGGCCTGGCTATCCAGCCGTACACCGGCCCGCTTGATGACGACAATTGCGAAGTCAACGGCCTAAAGCGGGTTCCCCTGGACGTCAAGGTCAGCTCAGACCTGACCCTCTTCACTTGCAAGGACGTCCTCAACGAACACGTCCTGGACTTGATGAACTGGCTCAAGGCACAAAAGCTGGGCTAAGATTATAAGTATACAGAAAAAATGCTCATCGTCTGATGAGCATTTTTCATTGCTGTTTTTTCGACTTGAGTTATTTGATTTCATTAAAGGACTTGTTGCAGTAGTTGATCAGCTGCCGCATGTCCTGCTTGCCCCAGTTCCAAGCCCGGAATTCCTTCAAAAATTCCTCTGAGCAATAGTTTAAGTAGTTGTCCTCTGCTTCTTCCAAAATCTGCCGGGGATCCATGGCCTTGATTTCTGCCAGCCGGCTTTCCCTAATATAAGCCGGGTCGTTTAAGAGAGACTTGCGGCTGACCGGCTTTAACTGGCAGCCCCAGCTTGCTGCCCGGGCGCTTGCCAGGTGCAAAAAGGCAGCGTTGTGGGTAATGCAGTCTTGCAGGATCTGCTGGCCCCGGCCAGATTGTCTGGGCATCTCCAAACTGAAGCAATACTGCCGGTCTAAAGTCAGAAAAAGACCGTGATTGTCAAGGCACTCAAACAGCTTCATCTGGTGCAGGCCCACCAGGTCAAGCGGCTTGTGGCGCATGATGAAAAAAGAGAAATAGGCATGTGAGCCAAAGGACTGCACATACTGGTCCGACATTCCGATCTGCCGGCAGAGCTGCTTTTTAATGGTCAGTTCGTGGGCCGGCTCCTTCTTTCTCAGTTCATGAACCAGGCGGCGGCATGTCTTCTTTTCAAGCAAGACCCAACCGGCATCGGCGTCATAAATGATCGTCCGGTACTTGCCCAAAAGCAGGTCCATCTGGAAGTCGTAGGCCACTACCGTCTTCTGGTTTATCTGGTAGTCCTCGTCGGCCTGGGCAGCTATTTTCCCGCTAGCCAGTAAGGCAGGCAGATTCTGCCGGTCAACCACCGCCACATTCATATCGCAAATTTTCTTTCTCGTTCTCATTTTCTCCTAAACAAGCTCCTAACACTATTTACCGTTTATATGTTGTTATTTTTCTCCTGGTCTAATTTAACAAAAAGGCCCTTGTGAAGCAAGCGGTTTCATAGATTTCGGCCAACCTTTATCAACTTTGTATGCGTTTCCGGTATTGGTTGATTTTCCAGCTGGGGACGTGTAGAATATTTTCCGTAAAAGTCCGGTTGTTTTTATCTGGACAAGTCAAGTTTTGCTAGAAGGAAAATGAAAATTTGCAAGTCGACCTTATCTCACTGACAATCTCAGGGCTGGTCCTGCTGGTCTTGATCCTCAACATTCTCTATTCCCCGGCTTTCAACCGCCTGGACCGGAAGCTGCACAAGAAACTGGTGCGGACGCAGAAGAATATTTTTTGGAAGATCATCGCCTTCATCAACGAGCCTAAGCTGGTCATTGTCTGGGACGTCTTGATTGCCGGCCTACTCTTAAACGAAGACAATTACCGGCTCGGCCTTTGGGTCCTGGCTACCTTAGGCGTGACCGATGCAGCCGGTTTTATCGTCAAGCACCTGGTCAAGCGGAGCCGCCCTCATGCCCACCTGTCTGAAGAAGAAGGCTACAGCTTCCCCAGCGGTCATGTCTTAGGGGCAACGACCATGTGCCTGATCCTTTACACCCTGCTCAGACGGGAATTTGATCAGTTATTTGCCGTAATTCTTTTGATCTACTGGCTCTTTGTGGTTATCTCCCGCCTTAACCTCCGGGCCCACTACCCGTCAGACGTCCTGGGAGCCGTGGCCTTGTCGGTCTTCTGTTTTACAGTCGTGCAGACAATCTATGCTGCCCTCTTTTTGAAGTAGAACATAATACATAACAGAGACGATAACGATATATAGGAGCAAAAAATCCAGAGTTCTAACTTAACAGAACCCTGGATTTTTTATTTTGCAGCTTATTAATTGTGAAAGCCGACCATGAGCCCCCCTCTTTCCGCGTAGAAAGAGCACAGGCCCCGCATTGGCCGAATGGTAATCTCAGCCTCCGGATATTCTGCTAGCAGCAGTTCCTTCAGCTTCTCAGCATCAGCTTCATTTTCGCAGTGGTCAATCACGACCCGGCCGCCCTGGTACTTCTCTTCCTTCATCTGCTTGACCAGTTCCCGCAGGGCCTTCTTCATTCCTCTGGCCTTGGTCAAAGGCTGCAAGTCACCGTCAACGCTGGCCGTCCCGATTAAATTTATCTTCAGCATCCCCGCAATTTTGGCCACGGCTGGCAACACCCGGCCGTTTAAGGACAGGTTTCGCAGGGACTGGAGGACGAAAAGCAAGTGAGTCTTGGTCCGGTACTCGGCAATTCTGGCTTCCAAGTCAGCAAAGCGGAGCTTGTCATCTTTAAGAATGCTTTCGATCCCTTCCAGGATTACTTCCAGTTCCGGACCGGCTGACCGGGAGTCAACGACCACAATCTGGGCATGCGGGTGAGTCTCTAAGTAGATGTCTCTGGCCTGCAAGGCGGAAGAGTAGGTCCCCGACAAGCCGCTGGTCAGCGTCACGATCACTGCCTTCTCGCAGCCCTCCAAACTATCCAGCCAGCGCTGGATGCTTGGCGCGGCAGTCTTGCCTGCCTCCTGGCTGGCCTCCATCTTGTTCAAAAATGCGCCCATGTCCAGCTGCTCGTCATCCAGCCAATTTTCCTGGCCGATGGTCAAAGTCAAGGGCACGACCTCAAGGCCGCGGCTTGGGTCGGTCAAAGTATTGGCGCTTGAATCAACTATCAGTCTCACGTTTTCCATAATATTATCCCGATTCTACATTGTCTCTGGCAGCTTTTCCTGCCTTGTCTGTTTCTAAATCTATTTTAACAGTTTTTCCTTAACCGGGAAATTTTTTCACTAATCGCTTTCGAACTTGGATTTTGACCAAACTTGCTTAGCAAAAAGTAAAATTTGTAAAAAAGCGGTTTTTGGAATCGTTTTCAAAAAACTGGCTGTTTACGGATTCACAAGCTTATACTATAATGAACTTGTAAATAATTACAGAGCGAATGCTCTTGCTGTCGGAGAATTCCTCCGCCAGCGTATTTTAAGGAGGATTTTTTAATGACCAAGGTTGTTATTGAAAACGTTCATGCTAGAGAAATCTTTGACTCACGTGGTAACCCAACTGTTGAAGTTGAAGTTACTTTGTCAAACGGTGTAGTTGGCCGCGCTGAAGTTCCATCTGGTGCTTCAACTGGTGAAAACGAAGCTGTTGAATTGCGTGACGGTGGCTCACGTTTGGGCGGCAAGGGTGTTATGAAGGCTGTTAACAATGTTAACACTGCCATCAACAACGAACTGCAAGGCGCAGACCCATTCAACCAACCAGCTATCGACAAGGCTATGATCGAACTTGACGGTACTCCAAACAAGGGTAAGTTGGGCGCTAACGCTATCTTGGGTACTTCAATGGCTACTGCTGTAGCAGCTGCTAAGGCTACCCACCAACCTCTTTACCGTTACCTTGGCGGTACTGACTTGTCAATGCCTCAAACTTTCCACAACGTTATCAACGGTGGTGAACACGCTGACAACGGCATCGACATCCAAGAATTCATGATCACTCCAGTTAAGAAGACTTCATTCCGTGACGGCTTCGAAAAGATCGTTAACACTTACCACACCTTGAAGAAGGTTTTGGAAGAAAAGGGTTACGAAACTGGCTTGGGTGACGAAGGTGGTTTCGCTCCTAACATGAAGGACTCAGAAGAAGCTTTGAAGGCTTTGCACGAAGCTATTGAACGTGCTGGTTACGTTCCTGGCGAAGACATTGCCATCGCTTGTGACTGTGCCGCTTCATACTACTACAACAAGGAAGACGGCAAGTACCACCTGGAAGGCAAGGTTCTTGACGGTGACCAATTGGCAGAATACTACGACAAGTTGCTCGCAGAATTCCCAGAATTGATCTCAATGGAAGACCCTTACGACGAAAACGATACTGAAGGTATGGTTAAGTTCACTCAAAGCCACAAGGACCGTCTGCAAATCGTTCTTGACGACTTTATCTGCACCAACCCACGTTTGCTGGAAAAGGCCATCAAGGAAGGCGCAGGTAACGCTTCATTGATCAAGCTGAACCAAATCGGTACTGTAACTGAAACTTTGGAAACCATCCGGATTTCACGTAAGCACGGCTACAACACCATGATTTCTCACCGTTCAGGTGAAACTGGTGACACCTTCATCGCTGACTTCGCTGTTGCTACTAACGGCGGCCAACTGAAGACTGGTGCCCCAGCTCGTTCAGAACGTGTTGAAAAGTACAACCAATTGTTGAGAATCGAAGAACAACTCGGTGACGGCGAACGTCTCGACTTCTTCCCAGCTCAAGACTAATCATTAAAAGATTAGCTCAAGAAAGATCCGCATAAGCGGATCTTTTTTTGTACGCAAAATTCCCTTGGAGAATTGACAGCTTTTCCCCTGCTCTTTATACTAGTTCAGACCAACTTGCCAGACGAGGCAGTTAAAAAGCGGGCAAAAGCTGTTTTTGCCAATGGAAGTATTATTTTGGCCGCGCTTTTAGCCCTGCTGGCCATTTGACAAAAAATAATACGCTCAGATCGGCTTGATTTGAGCGTATTTCTTTGCTTTATTCTTCCGTCTTGATGACCAGCTTGCGGCTATCCAGGGTCCCCTGGAGCAGCTGCCTGATCAGTTTCTTGGCATTTTTTTGCGACCGGGCCAAGAGGCCGGACTTTTTGGCCACGCCTGTTGCCTTCTTTAAGGCCGCCTGCTCAGCCTTGGTAATGTCTTCTTTTTGGTTCCAGTTAAAAAGAGCATAGCTCTGGTCATAAAACTTGATTGAGGACGGGTCGATCTTCTTATCCAGCAGCTGGCTTTGCGGCAAAGTCACGGTCACCTGGTCTTGATTGACTTGGACCTTGATGTCCTTGACCTTGACCCCGGCTTTAAAGTTGGCTGTATAGACCATAGTGAAGCCCTTCTTGGTGATAAAAGGAATCTGCCCGTTAGATAGTTTGTAAATGCCAGTATAGGTGTACTGCTCAGTCGCCAGCTCCCCAATAGCCTTCAATTTAGCGGAAACCGTGGCCACCGTTACCTGCTCCCGGCTTTTCTTGGGCAAATGCTGGCCTATCATGATCCCGCCAGCCAGAAAGACCACGGCGATCAAGAGGGCAGCCAGCTTTTGGAGAAATCCGGTCCTTCTGCCAGACCCTTTATCTGTTCTTTTTTGCAAAAAAGTCCCTCCTTACGTGCCCCCTATCATAACAAGGGCGGCTAGAAAAAACAATCAAGAAGCCAGTGATTTCTAAATATCTTAGCAACTTGCCCCCAAAAAGCTTCTTTTCTTAGCTTTATGCGAATATCTGGCTATTTTACCTATTTTTACAATCTTTTTCATAAAAGTTGTCATTTTCCCTTGCATCAGCTTCCCTTTTACGCTAAAATTAAAAACCAATAATAGATTTAATTTCAGATTTATCTTTACTTTTATTTTTAAAGGAGTAGATCATAATGAGGACGAGGACTTACCACCACCGAACATAGCACCATCCACGATGGTGACTGAAGCTGTTTCATTGCAAGGCAAGGACTGGCAATGAGAAGCTGTCATAGTCATAAGTCGCTCATTGGCTCCAGTATTTCAATTACTGTCAACTTGATCAATTTTAAGTACTCTTGCCCGGAACTTTGCCGCTTGTCAGCTCTTCATTGCTTGTGTCCTTTTAGACGAAGGATTAAACATGAACAAGATCATCGAAGTTAAGCATCTGAAGAAGAATTATGGCGACAAGGAAGTTCTCAAGGACATCAATGCCGTCATCGAAAAAGGAAAAGTCATCACGGTTATTGGTCCATCCGGTTCAGGCAAGAGTACTTTTTTGCGCTGTCTGAACCTGCTGGAAAAGCCAACCAGCGGCCAGGTCATTTTTGAAGGAACGGAACTGACCGACCTTAAAGAAGAAGAGCTGGACCAACTCCGGCAGAAGATGGGCATGGTCTTCCAAAGCTTCAACCTCTTCCCTAACATGTCCGTCATTGAAAACGTCAAGCTGGCGCCGATGAAGGTCAAAGGGATGAGCGACCAGGAGGCCGGCGACCTGGCTCATGAACTTTTAGCAAAAGTTGGCCTGGATGACTTTGCTGACCACTCCCCGGCCAGCCTGTCCGGCGGCCAGCAGCAGCGGGTTGCTATCGCCCGGGCTTTAGCCATGCAGCCGGACATGATGCTTTTTGACGAACCGACCAGTGCCTTAGACCCGGAAATGGTCGGGGAAGTCTTAAAGACAATGCAGGATTTAGCCCAAACTGGGATGACCATGGTTGTGGTCACCCACGAAATGGGCTTCGCGCGAAAAGTCGCTGATGAGGTCTGGTTCATGGCTGACGGTTATCTTTTGGAACAGGGCAGCCCCGACCAGGTCTTTGACCACCCGCAAAGTGACCGGGCCAAGGACTTTTTGGCAAAAATTTTGGAAGCCTAGCTAGCAAAGGAAGAATGAAGCAAGATGAAGAAACTTATTAAAATTATGACCGCCCTCCTCCTCTTGGCCGGGCTCTTTACCGCGGCAATTCCAGCAGTTGATGCCGCCAGCAGCAAGAAAATGGCCAGCGGCACGGTCATGAAGAAGATCAAGAAGTCCGGCAAATTAGTTGTCGGCATGTCCGCTGACTACCCGCCATTGGAATTTACCAAGAACGTCAACGGCAGAAACAAGTATGTCGGCGTTGATGTTGAACTGGCCAAGCAGATCGCCAAGGACCTGGGGGTCAAGCTGGAAATCAAGAACATGGACTTTGACTCCCTCCTGGTTGCCCTGGAAACTGGCAAGATCGACGTGATCATTTCCGGGATGACCCCAACGGCCGAACGGAAAAAGAGCATTGACTTCTCCAAGATCTACTACGCTGAAAAGTCCGACTACTTTGTCATCAGCAAGACCAACAAGGCCAAGTATACCAGCACCGCCTCCTTTAAAGGCAAGACGGTTGGTGCCCAAACCGGTTCGCTTCAGTACACTTCCTTGAAGAAAAACGCTGCTAAGAGCGGGATCAAGGTCAAGGGGCTGGCAAAGATCAGCAACCTGCTCATGGCGCTTAAGTCCGGTAAGGTTGACGCTGTTTTATTAGGTGAACTGAACGCCAAGACTTACGCCACTAACGACACTTCCCTGTCTTTGGTCAAGTCCAGCCTCAGCCAGGCTCAGATGGGCAACGCTGTTGGGGTGGCCAAGGGGCAAGGCGACCTGGTCAAGGCCATCAACAAGACCATCAACAATTGCCAAAAGCAGGACCTGTTTAACAAGAAGTACATCCCGGCCGCTGCCAAGGCCATGAAGCAGGCCTCAAGCAAGACCAACAACTCCATGAGCAAGTACGCCGGCTACTTCGCGACTGGCCTGGGCTACACCATGATTATTACGATTTGCTCCATCACGATTGGTTTAGTCCTGGGTGTCATCTTCGCCTTGATGCGTCTGTCTAAGAACAAGCTTTTGCACGCCATTGCCGTTTGCTACATTGAGTTCCTCCGGGGCACTCCGCAGATGGTTCAGATCATGTTTGTCTACTTCGGGGTCGGGATGCTGATCAAGAATATGCCGGCCCTGGTCGCCGGGATCATCGCCATCGGCCTTAACTCCGGGGCTTACGTGGCTGAAGACATCCGGTCCGGGATCAATTCCGTGGCCAAGGGGCAAACGGAAGCTGCCCGGTCCCTGGGCCTCAGCCAGGCCAAGACCTACCGCTACGTAGTCTTCCCGCAAGCCTTGAAGAATATCTGGCCAGCCCTGGGCAATGAATTCATTACCTTGACCAAGGACAGCTCCCTGGTCTCCGTCATCGGGGTCGGGGAATTGATGTACGAGACCGGCCTGGTCCAAACCGCGACCTACCGCGGGGTCATGCCGCTTTTTATCACCATGTGCATCTACTTCGTAGTCACCTTTATTTTGACCCGTCTGCTCAACTACTTTGAACGGCGGATGAACCTGACTTCAAGCCGGGCATAAAGTCAAACAATAGAAAGAAACTGGAAACCTAGATTGGCTTCCAGTTTTTATTTTGCATATAGGGCAATAATTTGCCGCATTAAGGGGGTAACCACCCGGTCTTTGCGCCAGACCAGCTGCAGGCGGGTCCGCCACTTAGCCGAGTCGATTGGGTAGATGTGGCCTTTGGCATAAGTTTTGGCGATTGATTCCGGCACCAGGGCAATCCCCAGGCCAGAGTCGCTCCAGCGGATAGCGGTTCTGGAATCATCGCACTTAACCACAAAATTTGGGGTGAGACCTTTTTCCGCGAAGGCTTCCTTGAACATGTCCTCAAAGCGCCGGTAGATGACCAGGGGCTGGCCGGCCAGGGCCTGCAGCCTTACTTTTCCCTTGCCAGGGAAAAAGTCCTGGCAGGTAACCGCGGTCATCGGCTCATCGCTGATGTCAACAAAGTTCAAGTTGACCCGGTTGTAGGGGGTGCGGACGATGGCCAGGTCCAGCAGGTTGCCCTGCAGCTTGTCCAGGATGCCGAAAGTGTTGTCTTCGTAGATGTCAAAGGAGACGCCGGGATGCTGGCGGGCAAAAGCCGTCAATTTGGCGGAAGGAAGCTCGCCGATTGAAGAAGAGACGGAACCTAATTTAACCCTTCCCCGCCCGCCCCGGTCCAGCTCCGTAATTTCGGTTTGGACGTTTTTGGCTAAGGTCAAAATCTGACCAGCATAATCCCGCAGCTTTTTTCCAGCCTCGGTCAGTTCAATTCCATAAGGCTGACGGATAAAGAGCTTAGCCCCTAGCTCCTCTTCTAATTGCTTTAATTGGTAGCTGAGGGCTGGCTGGCCGACAAAGAGCCGCTTGGCGGCTGAAGTAATCTGCCCTTCCTCGGCTACGACCAGAAAGTAATTGAGCTGCTTGAAATTCATTTTCTTCCCTCTCTTTTTAATGATCTTTGAGCTTAGTAGATATCAACTCTTTAGATATCTAACATCATAAATCAGTATTTTATTTATATCAACCTGGGAGCTACAATGAACAGTGAGAAAAATAACTTCTAAATGTAACACGTCACGACTGAAGAATAATTATAAGGAGATCTTTGCATGAAAGTAAAAGGCTTGACGCAGGCTGAAGCTGACCTGCGCTTAAAAAAAGACGGACTCAACCAGGTGCCGGAGCCGGAATTCAGCTTCTGGAAGGAATTTGCCGGCAAGCTTTGGAATCTCAGTGCCTGGATTCTGGAGGCGGCACTCCTCCTGGAATGTGCCCTAGGCAAGTGGATCCAGTCCCTCTTCGTTTTGCTTATGCTGCTCTTTGCCGCCTACAACGGGGCCACGCAGAAGAAGAAGTCCCGCAAGGTCCTGAGTTCAATTTCCCAGCAGCTGACCCCGGTTGTCGCTGTTTTAAGAGATGACCGCTGGCAAAAAATTGACTCCAAATACCTGGTAGTCGGCGATATCGTCAACCTGCAAAAAGGGGATATTTTAGCCGCCGACATTGACCTTTTGGACGGGAACTTGACCTTAGATGAATCCTCAATCACCGGGGAAGCCAAAAATGTCCATAAAAAAGCCGGGGCGACAGCTTTTGCGGGCACGACCGTCATGGACGGCGAGGCTCTAGGCAGAGTCAGCGCGACCGGGACCAATTCAAGAAGCGGGCAGACCATCAACTTGATCAACAAGTCCGCGGCACCTGGCCACCTACAGCAGCTTTTGACCAAGATCATCTACTACCTCTGCCTCTTAGACGGGGTTTTGACCGTCATCCTCTTGATCGCGGCCGTAATCCGGGGTGAAAATATCTTGGAAATGCTGCCCTTCCTGGCCATGATGTTTATCGCTTCTATTCCAGTAGCTATGCCGTCAACTTTTGCCCTCTCCAATTCCTTTGAGGCCACCCGCCTGTCTAAAGAAGGAGTTTTGACCAGTGACTTAACCGGGATTCAAGACGCGGCCAACCTGAACCTGCTCTTACTGGACAAGACCGGGACCATTACTGAAAACAAGACGGCTGTCGCCTCTTTTGCTAATTTTTCAAAGCTCTCAGATGAAGAAGTCCTAGCCTTGACCAGCCTGGCCATCGACCAGCGCAACCAAAGCGTGATCGACCTGGCCTTAATGGACTTTCTGCAAGAGAAAAAGATACCAGTTAAAGAAGCAGAAGCCTTTACCCCCTTCACTTCCAGCCAGGGCTATTCTGAAGGCCGAGGAGAAGGCCACGACGTTAAGCTGGGTTCAGTCAAGCAGTTCAGTAAGATTGATCCGGCTATTTCTGAACAAATGGCAGCTGTCGACCTCAGTCTGGGCCGGTCAGTCGGGATTTTGCTCGACGACCGTTTGGCGGGTATTTTTATCACTAAAGACAAGGTCAGAGCTGATTCAAAAGCCGCCCTGGCCGAACTGGTCAAGCGGGGAATCAAGCCAGTCATGCTGACCGGGGACAACCAGAAAACCGCGGCCAGCGTGGCTGAAGAAGTCGGCTTGACTGGCAAGGTCATCTCGATCAGCGACTTTAAAGAGGGGGTAAAGGCGGAAGACCTGGCCGGGATCGCCGACGTTTTGCCGGAAGACAAGCTGGATATGGTCAAGTACTTCCAAAAGGCTGGCTATATCGTCGGCATGACCGGGGACGGGGTTAACGACTCCCCTGCCCTCAAGCAGGCCGAAGTCGGCATAGCTGTATCAAATGCCGCTGACGTGGCAAAAAAGAGCAGCAAGATGGTTCTTTTGGATGAGGGCCTTAGCCCTATCGTCAAGATCTTGGATGCCGGCCACCGGGTTTACCAGCGGATGACCACCTGGTCTTTGACCAAACTAGCCAGAACGGCTGAACTGACCATGCTCTTGACCTTCTCTTATCTTATTTTCGGCTACCTGCCGATGGCCTTAAATGCCATGGTCATCTACACGATCATGAACAACATGGTCACCATGATGATCGGAACCGACAAGACTCACATCACTTACAAGCCGGAGAACTGGGACATGGGCAAGCTGGCTAAAATTGCCTTCTCCTTGGCCGGAGCCTGGACAATCATCGGTTTTGCCTTCGTCTCTGCCTTAACAAAGGCCGGAGTAAATCATGATCAAGTTGGAACCATGGTCTACGTCTTCTTAGTTATGAGCGCCATGATGATCGTCTTGATCACCCGGACCAAGCGCTTCTTCTGGCAGTCTGCCCCATCTAAGCCGGTAGCCAGTGTCCAGATCGCCGATATCCTTTTGACCTGCCTTTTAGCACTTTTGGGCATCGCCATGCCGGCCATCGGGATTAAGGAGCTCTTGACCCCTTTGGCCGTAGCCTTCCTGGCCGCCATTTTGATCGACCTGGTCTACCAGCCGGTCATGAAGAACAAGTAACAAATAAATGTGTGTTTGGCTATTTTTTGCCAATTAGCTTTACAGGGAAAGAAGAATTTAATGCGCAAGAGAATTTTTAGAATCATCATGAGTCTGGCAATTCTGTTGCTGGTCATCTTATCCGGCATGCTGGCCTACAGCTACTTCAATGTTGAAAGAGCCGTCAGCCGGTCCTATCAAAAAAGCGGCTTAAAATCCGCTGAAAATGGGAGCAAGGAAGAAGTATTAAAGGGAAAAAAGCCCTTAGTCGTCCTCCTGCTGGGGACTGACACCGGGGCCCTGGGCCGGGACTACAAGGGACGGACCGACTCCATCATAGTTTTAGTCCTTAATCCCCGGACCAAGAAGTCGACCATCGTCAGCATCGAACGGGACTTCCAGGTCAACTTCCCGCAATATCCTCAATACTCCCCTTCTAAGATCAATGCCGCCTATACTTACGGCGGGGTCAAGCTGCTCAGCCAAACCTTAGACCGGTATTTCAAGATTCCAGTCAATACTTATGCCTTGATCAACATGGGCGGGATGAAGTCGATCATCGACCAGCTGGGCGGGGTCGACATTACTCCCCTTTTGAGCTTTGACTACGAGGGCTATAGCTATAAAAAGGGCGTGACGACCCACATGAACGGGGACAAGGCCCTGGAATACTGCCGGATGCGTTATGACGACCCTGAAGGCGACTACGGCCGGCAAAAGCGGCAAAGACAGGTCTTGACCGCGATTATTAAAAGTGGGGCTGACGTCCAGAGCCTCTTAAAGCCGGCCTTCCTCAACTCTGTTTCCAGCCAGGTCAGAACTGATTTGACTTTCAGCGACTTGACCCAGATGGCCAAGTCCTACCGGGCAAGCGGCGACCAGCTGGAAACCGACTACACCCACGGGACCGGCTTTAACCAGGACGGGGTCTCCTACCAGCACATCAGTCTGGCAGAGCGGCAAAGAATCAGCGACCTGGTCCGCCAGGCTGCTGGCCTGAAAAAAGTTCAGCTGGCTAATGGCCAGTAAGACAAACTATATCATCTACTAAATGCTTTATACTTATTACTGTTTAATCTGACAAAAAGGACTCGCTTTTGCGAGTCCTTTTACTTAGTTCTTATATCTACTTTCTGCTTACTCTTCACTTGCCTCTTTGCTCTTTTCCAGCTGCTTTTGCCGGTAGGCAATCAAGCGCTCGAATTCCGTTTTCAGCAAGGCCCCCATCGGGACGGCAATCAGCATCCCCACAAAGCCGCCCATGGCCCCGCCGGCAATCACGCAGGCGATAACGTACAGTGGGTGGATGTGAATGGCTGAAGACAAAAGCTTAGGATTAAGAATATTGCCATCAATCGCCTGGATTAAGAGGAGAATAATCATCCCCACGATCAAAGCTGTCATATTCTGGCTGAGGGTGCAGGCTAAGATAACCATCCCATAGCCTAAAATCGGACCAAAGTATGGGATTAGGTTACCCAGCCCGGTTACCAAGCCGATCAAAAGGCCATATGGGACCTTGGCAATCAGCATGGCCAGGCTAACTAAAAGGCCAACGATAAAAGCATCGATAATTTGCCCTCTGATGTAGCCGGAGAAGGCCCGGTCAGCGTCTGCTAAGAAGAGCTTGATTCCCTTGATCACCTTTTTGTTTAAGAGGGTGCCCAGGTTTCTCTTCCAGTATGCCGCGATCCGCTGGCCATCGTAGAGGAAGTAGATGGCAAAAATCACCCCGAAGAAGAAGTCGCTCAAAAAGCCAGTTACCCGGCCGACCCCCTTTTGCATATAAGAGACCAGGCCGCTGGTCGACCAGCCCTGCTTTTGTAGGTAGGCTAAGATTTCGTTGATAAAGCTGCTGTACTGGGCTTTCAGTTGGTCATAGAGGCTTTCTAAGCTGCCCAGGCTGAAATGGCTCAGCTGCTTGGAGAAGGTCACGAAAACCGCTGTCGCGGCCAGTAAAATAACCAGCAAGAGCAAAAGCAGGGTCAAGGCCACTGCGGCTGACCGGCTGGCCGTCGCCACTGCCCCCCGGCTGCTGCCCTTGGAAAACTTCCGGTCAAAGAAGTTGGTCAAAGGCAGCAAGAGATAGGTTAAAACTAAGCCGTAAGTCAAAGGCTGGGCAATTGCTGCCAGAATCTTGCCTACCCGGACCCAGAAGCCAGTTGATTCATAGGCTAAAAGCAGGATGAAGAGACCGGCAAAGACCGTGCCCAGACAGTAGAGGGCAATCTTAAAATACTTCTGATCAATGTGGTTCCAAAATTTGTTCATCATACACCTCGCTAGTTTGACTAGCTTTTATTATAACAGTTTCCGGCCCTGGCCAAAGCAATAAAAAATAGCAGTTACGAAAACTGCTATTTTTTATCTTCTTCTCGATTATGATTTTTACATCACGTGGTGGATCCAGCCTTCTGGGGCTTCGACTTCCCCGTTTTGGATGCCAGTCAAAGTGTTGTAAAGTTCTTCCATGAACTTGCCTGGCTTGTCCATGCCTGATGGCAGGTCGATGACCTGGTCGCCATTGACGATGCGGCCAACTGGTGACAATACGGCAGCCGTGCCGACCAAAGCACATTCCTTGAAGGATGGAACTTCGTCGAAACGGACTTGTCTTTCTTCAACCGTCAAGTTGAGGTAGTGTTCAGCCAAGTATACAATGGAGCGTCTAGTGATTGATGGCAAAATTGAATTTGACTTAGGAACGACCAAGTGGTTGTTTTGATCGATGAAGATAATGTTTGAGCCACCCGTTTCTTCAATGTAAGTTTGGGTAGCTGGGTCCAGGTACATATTTTCAGCAAAACCTGCCTGGTGGGCAGCGACAGTCGCCTTCAAACTCATGGCATAGTTCAAAGCGGCCTTAACGTGGCCAGTCCCGCGAGGTGCAGCCCGGTCATATTGGGCAACCTGAACGGCAACTGGAGTAGCCCCGCCCTTGTAGTATGGGCCAACTGGAGTTGCAAAGATTCTGAACATGTAGTCAGTTGCCGGAGCAACGCCGATGATTGGTGTAGTGCCAATTTCGTATGGACGCAGGTAAAGAGTCGCGCCTGAACCGTATGGCGGTACCCAGTCAACATTGCCCTTGACTACTTGGTCGATTGCTTCAACGAACTTGTCCTTTGGATAAGGCTGCATTTCGATCCGCTTAGCGGAGTTGTACATCCGTTCCGCGTTTTGGTCTGGCCTAAAGACAACAACAGATCCGTCCTTCCAGGTGTAGGCCTTCATCCCTTCAAAAACTTGCTGGGCGTATTGCAGGGTTTCAGCACATTCATTCAATACGACATTAGGGTCGTCGGTCAGCTTGCCGCCTTCCCAGGCACCGTCGTGGAAATAGTCCACGTAGCGCTTGTCGGTTTGATGATAGCCAAAGCCGATATTTGCCCAATCGAGATCTTTTTTTGCCATGATATTACCTCCTAAAAATTCAATCACTAGTTTTTATAGTTGTAACTATAATACTCTTTCTGAAGGTTAGCAAGGCCTTTTTAAAATCATTTTCATTTTCTTGCTATTTTTTGCTAACTTTAATTCTTCTAAGGCCTAAGCCTTGCGAAGACAAGCATTTTGACCCTAATTTTCTCTTTTTTTAAGTTAGCTAAGCTTTTCTTAATTTTCCTTGTTGGTTGACAAAAGGTCCTCGTCCAGGCCCCGGCTACATTCTGCCTGCAGGGTAACGTGGTTGATGGCAAACTTTTCCTTCAGACAAGCAGCAATCTCTTCATCAAGCTCTTCAATCCGCTTGGCGGTTAAACCGGAGTCAACCACAATGTGGGCGTCCAGCATGATGGTGTCATCACTGTAGCGCCAGACATGCAGGTGGTGGAGCTGTATTACCTCCTTAAAGGCCAAACCAGCCTCTTCAATGGCTTCCAGGTCCAGGTCGGGGTTAGCTTCCATCAAGACGTTAGCTGAGTCCCTGGTGACTTCAAAAGCTTCTTTCAAGAGGAAAATTGCCGCGGCCATAGTTAAGACCGGGTCCACCAGGGTCCAGTTTTGGTAGTAAATTAAGAGTGACCCCACCACGACAGCCACGCTGGACAAGGTGTCCGACATCATATTCAAAAAGAGGGCCCGGGCATTCAAATTCTCCTTGCTCCCCTTGCCCAGGATCAGCATGGAGATCAAGTTGCCGGCCAGGCCGATCAAGGAGACGATGAACATGACGCCCCCTTCAATCGGTTCAGGCTTGCTGAAACGCTTAATGGCTGAAATAAATAGATAGATGCTGATGGCCAGCAAAAAGAGGCCGTTGGTGTAGGCAGCCAGGGTTTCGGCCCGCTTGTAGCCAAAGGTCTTGTGCTGGTCCTTGCTTCTTTTGGCGATCAAATTAGCCACAAAGGCAACCACGATGGAAACAACGTCACTCAAGTTATGCAAAGCATCTGACAAGAGGGCCAGGGAACCGGAGATAATCCCGCCGGCAATTTCCGCGGCAGTAATGATGACATTGAAGACAGTCACCCACAAATACCTTTTTGATGCTTGGTCTTTCATGATTTTTACCTGCGCAATCTTTTATATATCGTTTTTGGTATATTTACCCTTGCCTACACTATATTACAAAAATGATATATAATCAAGGGGGAAATTGGAAAGGAGACCCGCATGACACACGAAGAACTGATCGACCAGGCGGCCCGCCTTTTCAAGGTCTTGGGCAGCAGCCTGCGGATCCATATTCTCTTTTACCTGAGAAAACACGGCGAAAGCCCGGTTTCGGCAATCGTCGGCCACCTGGGCGTCTCTCAGCCGGTAATTTCCAAGCAGCTCGGTATTTTGAAAAAATACGATTTCGTGCAGAAACGCAAAGTAGGCACTTTTGTCTACTATTCAATCAACGACCAGGACATCGTGCAGATCATCGACGCGATGACCGAGCACCTGGACCACCTGGACCGGCTGCAATAGTTTTACTTTTATTTTTAATACAAACAAAAACGGCTTCTACCTTCCGGTAAAGCCGTTTTTTCTGTCTTGCTCGTAAAATTAAGCGCCGGTGTATTGAACCAGGGAGAAGATGTCCACGTCCGGGAACTTTTCTCTGCCCTTAAGGTCGGTCAGTTCAATGTAAAAGGCTGCCCCGACAACCTTCCCGCCGAGGCGTTCAATCAATTCCTTAGTGGCGTGCAGGGTGCCGGCCGTAGCCATCAAGTCGTCGCAGATGACTACTCTTTGGCCAGGCTTGATCGCGTCCTTGTGCATTTCCAGGACGTTTGACCCGTATTCCAGGTCGTAAGCCGCAGCTTCTACTTCCCGTGGCAGCTTGTGGGGCTTACGGGCTGGCACGAAGCCGATACCCAGTTCGATTGCTACCGGAGTCCCGACCAGGAAGCCCCGTGCTTCCGGCCCGACGATCACGTCAGCTTGCCGGCTCTTGGCGTATTCAGCAAGTTCGTGAGTAGCTGCCGCGAAGGCTTCACCGTCTTGCAGGATCGGGGTAATGTCCCGGAAGATGATTCCTTCATTCGGGAAGTCCTTGACGCTGGCAATGTACTTCTTAAAATCAATTGACATTTTGTAATCCTCCATTTGCTAGACCACTGGCATAGCGAATTAATTCATCCGAAGAGATTGTTCGTAATTTGTTGGCGAAGGCATATTCTGCTTTCACTGACCGGTAATAGGCTGAATCGTCCAAAGACTTCTTTGTCGGACTCGGTTTAGGGAGCAATCTGTCCTCTTCCATTTTAACAAAATCAAGGGTAAAAAACACCCTCAAAATAAACATGATGCTGTCCGGATCCATCCCCAGCTGGCCGGCAGCCTGCATGTAATCATTCGGTTTTAGTCCCGGGTGGGCTAAAAAGTACTGCCAGACCAGGCCGAAGTTGCCCCGGCTGGGCAGGGTCTCCCCTGGCAGCTGGTCCAACTGAAAGCGCAGGTAGAGCTGGCGGTAAGGCTTAGCCAGGACAAAGTTCAGCTGGGCCTCATTGGCCGGCACGTCAAGAACTGACACGACCTGCTGGCTGAGGTCTTCATTGTCCTTGGCCAGGGAAATCTGCTCTTTAGTTATGCCAAAATGATTAATGGCCTGGCTGAGATTTTTCTCATCAAATAAGAGATACTTGTCCGCAAAACCCAGCAAATTCTCCTGCCCGCGAAAGTCCACAATCCGGGCGGATGGCGCGTACAAGGGCTGGCCGTAATGCAGGTCAACAATCCGGAACTGGACATTGGTCTTGCCTTTAAAAGTGTTAGAAGCAAGCTTAACCAACATCTGCTGCAAATAAGGCAGGACAGTTTGGTTTAAGCCGTGGTCAAAGTCCACCGCCCTGACCGGGCCCACCATGAAGCTGCAGCCCTTCCGCATAGGGCGGAAGTTAGAGATCTGCGGCTTGTCAAGCAAAAAGACCGGCTGGGGGTTGTCCGTGCCAAAAGGCCCGGCCTGGGCCAGGTCATAAACGCTGGTCAAATCAACATCTAATGGACTGATCGTGCCATCATATTCCTGGACCTTTTCCGGAGCCTTCTCCCCTGCCTTATAGCTTTGGTTAAAGTCGCGCCTGAGCTGGTTCAGATTTTCCTCAGTCGTCGACAGGCCGCAGGCAAAGTCGTGGCCGCCAAACTGGGTGATGGACTTGCCTTCAAAAGGCTTCAAGGCATTGAACAAGTTGAAGCCCTGGCTGGACCGGCCAGACCCCTTGACCAGGCCGGCCTCGTTTTTCGTCAGCATCAAGGTTGGCTTGTGGTATTTTTCCACGATCTTGTTGGCGACTAAGCCCATGACCCCTTCATGCCAGGCCGGGTCATACAGGGTCAATGTCGCTTCTTTCTGGTAGCCCCGGCTCTTAATTTGAGCCTCAGCCGCCTGCATGGTCGCTTGGGTCAGGTCTTTTCGCTCATTGTTCAGCTTTTCAATCTGATCGGCTAATTCCTGGGCCTCGCCCGGGCTTTCCGCCAAAAGCAGCCTTACGGCCAGGCTGGCATCAGCCAGGCGGCCGCAGGCGTTTAAACGGGGAGCGATGCTAAAGCCGACGTCTTCTTCATCAATCATCCCCGGGGTAAGGCCGGCATTGCGGATAAGAGCCTCCAGGCCCGGCCGGGAGCTTTCATTCAGCATCTCCAAGCCCCGCTTAACGATAACGTGCCCTTCACCGGAAACTTTGACCATGTCCCCAATGGTCCCGATCATGGCCAGTTCCAAAAATTCGCTGGCCGTGTCTTCTAAGACTGCCCGGGCAATAGTATAAGCTACCCCGGCCCCGCAATAGTCGTCAAAAGGATAAGCCTGGCCTGGGTAGTTGCAGTGCACCAGGGCATAAGCGTCGGGCTTTTCCTCCTTGAAGGTGTGGTGGTCGGTAACGATCACGTCCACGCCGTGAGACTGCGCATATGCCACTTCTTCAATCCCGGTTACCCCATTGTCAACGGTGATGATCAATTTCGTCCCGTCTGCCACAATATCCTTGTAACGGTCTAAACTTGGCCCATAGCCGTCCTTGAAGCGGTCAGGAATGAAGTAATGAACATCAGCCCCCATGATGGTCAGCATTTCCGTCATTATGGCCGTGGCGGTGATCCCGTCAGCGTCATAGTCCCCGTAAATAGTGATCTTTTCGCCCTCGTCCAGGGCCTGGTTGATCCGGCCGACTGCCTTGTCCATGTCATGCATCAAAAAGGGATCAGCCAGGTCATTTTCACTGGCGTGAAGCCAATAGTCGATTTTTTCCTCGTTGTCAATTCCCCGCAAAGAAAACAACTTAGCCGTTAATGGGCTAAGTTGAAATTCCTCAACCAGGTCACTGGCCAAAGGATCAGCTGTTCTTTCTTGCCATTTCATCGAAGTTTAAACATCTCCAAATTCTGCTTGCTTGCCGGCTTGACCGCGGTCAGCTTCCCTCTTAAAGACCAGCGGTTTACCCCGCCATCGGCACAGGTGATCAAGGTCACGATCTTCTTCTTGGTGTTGGCAACCAGCCAGACGGCGCTGGGGTCAACCACCTTCTTGTAGTAGATCTTGTATGCATAGACCTTCTTTAAATCAGTCAAATAGACCATGCTGCCCAGCTTGACCCTTTCAAGGGGTGAAAAAAGGGCCCCCTGGTCGGTCATGTAGTGGCCGGCCAAAGGGTAGTTCCCCTTGCCCATCTTCTGGTCAGCCCGCATGGTGCCGCCCCCTGTTGACAGAGCCGCGTCTGAGAGGCCCTGCATAACTGGCAGGTAGAGCTTGACGCTGGGGATGGAAATTGCCCCAATTGCGCCAGCTGTGTTCTTGACCCGGCTGCGGGTGGTCTGGGCAAAGTCAATTGACTTGACCTTCTTGAAGTCATACATCCCCTTCTTTTTCTGGTTCTGCACGACCTGGTCCCGGGTCAGGCCCTTTAAAGCCGCGGTCTGGTTCTGCTTGACCAAAAACGCGCTGATCTGCTGGTTAAAGACCAAAGCCAGGCCCAGCAAAAAGAGGATTACGGCAACTAGGCGCAGAATAATGCGGCGGACTGGGTGGTCTTTTGTATTTTTACTTGCCGTTGATGTCATCGTCATTCATCCGTAATACTGCCATAAAGGCGTCCTGCGGGACTTCCACCCGGCCAACTGACTTCATCCGCTTCTTGCCCCGCTTCTGCTTCTCCAGAAGCTTGGCCCGCCGGTCCGGGTCACCGGTGTGGATCTTCCAGGTAACGTCTTTTCGGTAAGGCTTGATCGTAGCCCGGGAAATGATCTTGGACCCGATTGCCCCTTGGATGTCGACTTGGAAGTTTTGCCGCGGGATCAGCTTCTTCAACAGGCTGCACATCTGGACGGCCCGGTCCCGGGCTTCTTCGCAGTGGGCGATGAAGCTCAAGGCATCGATTGGCTCCTTGTTCAAGAGAATGTCGATCTTGACCAGGTTGGTGGCCTTGTAGCCGATGATTTCATAGTCCAAAGAAGCATAGCCCTTGGTTGAAGACTTAAGCTGATCAAAGAAATCGTAAATAATTTCTGCCAGGGGCATTTCGTAGATCACGTTGACCCGGTACTTGTCCAGGTAGTCCATGGTCTGGAACTCGCCCCGTTTGCCTTCACACAGCTGCATTACAGCACCGACGAAGTCGTTTGGCACCATGATTTCCGCCTTGACGTAAGGCTCTTGCAATTCCTTGTATTCACCGGCATCCGGCAGGTCAGCCGGGTTGTCGATCAGCTTGACCTCACCAGTCGGCATGATAGCGTGGTAGTCAACTGACGGCGCGGTCATGATGATGTCCAGGTCAAATTCCTGCTCCAAGCGCTCTTGCACGACGTCCATGTGCAAAAGGCCCAAAAAGCCGCAGCGGAAGCCAAAGCCCAGGGCCTGGGAAGTTTCCGGCTCAAATTCCAGAGACGCATCGTTAAGCTGTAATTTCTGCAGGGCTTCCTTCAAGTCGTCATAGTCCCGGTTGTCGGTTGGATACATACCAGAGTAGACCATTGGCGGAATCTGCCGGTAGCCTGGCAAAGCTTCTGCCGTCGGGTTTTCAGCGCTAGTGATGGTATCCCCGACCCGGGTTTCCCGGACAGACTTGATGTTGGCAGTAATATAGCCAACGTCCCCGGCAATCAAGATGTCTTCTTTAACCGGGTGGGGGCTGGAAACGCCGACTTCGGTTACTTCATACTTTTTGCCGGTGTTCATGATCATGATTTCGTCGCCTGGCTTAACCGTGCCTTCTTCAATTCTGACTGACATGACCACCCCCCGGTAGTCATCATACTTGGAGTCAAAGATCAAGGCCTTGAGGGGCTTGGTCAAGTCCCCAGTCGGCGCTGGGATGTCGGTCACGATTCTTTCCAAAAGTTCCGGAATCCCTGCCCCGGTCTTGCCGGAAACTTCCACGGCGTCGCTGGCGTCTAAGCCCAGCATGTCGCCGATTTCGCTCTTGGCCATGTCCGGATCGGCGCTTGGCAGGTCGATCTTGTTTAAAACAGGCAGGATTTCCAGGTCGTTTTCCAAAGCCAGGTAAGTGTTGGACAGGGTCTGGGCCTGGACACCCTGGGAGGCGTCAACGACCAGGACAGCCCCTTCACAGGCAGCCAGGGACCGGGAAACTTCATAGGAGAAGTCGACGTGGCCAGGGGTGTCGATCAAGTGGAAAATGTAGTCTTCCCCGTCATTGGCGTGATACTTGACCTGCACCGAGTTCATCTTGATGGTGATCCCCCGCTGCCGTTCAAGGGGCATATCATCCAGCATTTGATTTTTCAGCTGCCGCTTGGAAACCGTGTCCGTCAGTTCAAGAATTCGGTCGGCAATCGTTGATTTGCCGTGGTCAACGTGGGCCACGATTGAAAAATTGCGGATGTGCTTTTGGTAGTCTTTTAATTTTTCTAAGTCCATATATTTTCTCGCATCCTTACTAAAGTACTAAACAATTATACCCGAAAACAAAGCATTTGTCTTTTCCCAGTTATCAAAAAAGGCAGTCCTTGCAGACTGCCTCCTTAATTTGCTTAAAAATTTAGCTCAGCTTCTCCTTCAAGCGTTCAAAGAAGCCTTTTTCCTGCGGGGCAATGGAGCCACCGCTGGCCTTGACGAATTCCAGCAGGGCCTTGCGCTGAGCCTCATTGATGGACTTCGGAATCACGATCTCAACCGTGGTTACCTGGTCACCAGTGCTGCCGCCGCTCAGGCTTGGAACACCCTTTCCCTTTAAAGTAAACTTCTGGTTTGGCTGGGTGCCGGCCGGAATTTTCAGTTTCGTGTCGCCGTAAACTGTCTTAACGTTGATCTCGTCACCCAAGGTTGCCTGGGCAAAGGAAATCGGCACGGTCGTGTAGATGGTCTGGCCACGTCTGGTGAAGTCCTTGCTTGGCCGCACCCGGAAGACGATGTACAGGTCCCCGTATGGGCCACCGTTCTTGCCGGCTTCGCCTTGGCCGGCCAGGCGGATCTGCTGGCCGTTGTCGATGCCGGCTGGCACCTTAACCTGCAGGGTCTGCTTCTGGGTCTTGACCCCCTTGCCGTGGCAATTCTGGCATGGATGCTGGATGATGACCCCGCTGCCCCCGCACTTGTCACAGGTCGTCTGCCGCTGGATTATGCCCAAAACGCTTCTTTGCGTAATGGTCATCATGCCGCTGCCCCCGCACTTGTCGCAGGTGATCGGGTGGGTACCCTTTTCAGCCCCGGAACCCTTGCAGACTTCACAGGTGGTTGACCGGCTGTAGCTGATTTCAGTGGTCTTGCCCTTGATGGCATCCATAAAGTCAATCGTCATGGTGTAGTCCAGGTCAGCCCCCCGCTGCGGAGCGGTCGGGTCTACCTGCTGGCGGGCACCGCCGCCAAAGAAGCTGCTAAAAATGTCACCAAAGTCACCAAAATCAGCTCCGCCAAAGCCCTGGCCCCCATACTGGCCGCCAAAGCCGCCCTGGCCGTTCATGCCAGCCTGGCCAAATTGGTCATACTGCTGCCGCTTCTGCGGGTCATGCAGAACTTCGTAAGCTTCGTTGACTTCCTTGTACTTTTCTTCTGCCCCTGCTTCGTGGTTTAAGTCCGGGTGATACTTCTTGGCCAACTTCCGGTAGGCCTTGCTGATTTCTGCGTCACTGGCATCCCGGCTCACGCCTAAGACGTCATAATAGTCACGGTTTGCTGCCATTTGTTTATTATTGCTCCTTTTACTAACAAAGGAGAAGAACTACATCAAGCAGTTCTTCTCCTTTTGTTTGATTATAGTCGCTTTACTTGTCTGGGTCTACCTTGGTGAAGTCGCCGTCAACCGTGTCGCCGTTTGCGCCATTTGAACCATCGTCAGTTGGGCCTGCTTGACCGCCTTGACCTTGCTGGTTTTGGGCGTTTTGCTGGTAGAGCTTGACAGCCAGGTCTTGGGCAACCTTGCTCAAAGCGTCCTTCTTTTCCTTCATTTCGTCCAGGTTGTTGTCCTTTTGGGCCTTCTTCAGGTCTTCCAGGGCATCCTTAACTGGTTGAATGTCGCTGTCTGCAAGTTTGCCGTCAACTTCCTTCAAAGTCTTTTCGGTTTGGAAGATCAAGCCGTCAACTTCGTTTCTAAGGTCAACTTCTTCCTTCTTCTTGGCGTCTTCTTCAGCGTGTTCTTCAGCTTCCTTCTTCATTCTTTCGATTTCTTCGTCTGACAGGCCGGAAGCTGATTGGATGGTGATCTTTTGTTCCTTGCCAGTCCCCAGGTCCTTGGCTGAAACGTTAACGATACCGTTCTTGTCAATGTCGAAGGTAACTTGGATTTGTGGCACGCCACGTGGAGCAGCTGGAATGTCAGTCAGTTCGAAGCGACCCAAAGTCTTGTTGTCAGCTGCCATTGGCCGTTCACCTTGCAAAACGTGGATGTCAACAGCTGGTTGGTTGTCAACAGCAGTTGAGAAGATTTGGCTCTTGGAAGTTGGGATGGTGGTGTTTCTGTCGATCAGCTTGGTGAAGACCCCGCCCTTGGTTTCGATACCCAGGGAAAGCGGAGTAACGTCAAGCAAAACGATGTCCTTAACGTCACCGGAGATAACCCCGCCTTGGATTGCGGCACCCAAAGCAACGGCTTCGTCTGGGTTGATTGAGTGGTCTGGTTCCTTGCCGGCCCATTGCTTTACAGCTTCTTGAACAGCTGGAATCCGAGTTGAACCACCGTTCAAGATAACCTTGTCGATGTCGCCAACTGACAGGCCAGCGTCACGCAGGGCGTTGTCAAATGGAATCTTGGTTCTCTGCACTAAGTCATCAGTCAGTTCGTTGAACTTAGCCCGAGTAAGGTCTGCTTCCAAGTGCAGAGGACCTGCTTCACCAGCGGAGATGAAAGGAAGGGAGATGTGGGTTGAAGATACGCCTGACAAGTCCTTCTTGGCCTTTTCAGCCGCGTCCTTCAAACGTTGCATTGCCATCTTGTCCTTGGACAAGTCAATGCCGTTTTCTTGCTTGAAGCCGTCAACCAGCCAGTCGATGATCTTGTTATCAAAGTCGTCCCCACCCAAGTGAGTGTCACCGTTGGTTGACAGAACTTGGAAGACACCGTCACCTAATTGCAGGACGGAAACGTCGAAAGTACCACCACCAAGGTCGTAAACCAGAACAGTTTCGTCATCTTCATCCTTGTCCAAGCCGTAGGCCAGGGCTGAAGCAGTTGGTTCGTTGATGATCCGTTGCACGTTCAAGCCCGCGATCTTGCCGGCGTCCTTGGTTGCTTGCCGTTGCGCGTCGTTGAAGTAGGCTGGAACAGTGATAACCGCGTCAGTAACTGGTTCACCAAGGTAGTCTTCTGAGAACTTCTTGATGTATTGCAGGATCATGGCTGAAATTTCTTGCGGGGTGTAAGCCTTGTCGCCAACCTTAACCTTGTAGTCACTTTCGCCCATATGCCGCTTGATGGAAACGATGGTGTTCGGGTTGGTGATGGCTTGCCGCTTGGCAACTTCACCGACTTGAATTTCGCCGTCCTTGAAAGCAACTACTGAGGGGGTAGTTCTAGCGCCTTCCGGGTTGGTAATAATCTTTGGTTCCTTGCCTTCCAAAACCGCAACTGCTGAGTTGGTGGTACCTAAGTCAATCCCAATAACTTTAGACATTGTCTTTTTATCTCCTTTTATTTATTTTTGCTTGTTTTATTTATTTTTGCTTGTTTATTGCTTTGTTAAAAAATTGCCTTACTGGGCAACGACAACCATGGCTGGCCGCAGGACACGATCCTTGTAGACGTAACCCTTTTGCAGGACCTGAACGACATGGCCTTTTTGCTCATCATTTTCAGCTGGTACGCTTTGGACCGCCTGGTGCAATGTCGGATCAAACTTTTCGCCGTCAGCCTTGATTTCTTCAATGCCGTTGTCCTTCAAGGCTCTGACCAGGCCTTCCAGGGTCATTTCGATCCCCTTCTTCAGCTGTCTGGAAGCCTCGTCGTCGGCCTTGACCTGCAGAGCCCTTTCCAAGTTGTCCACGCTGGACAGGATATCCTTGCCCAGACGCTGGGACTCGTACTTGACCAGGTTGGCTCTTTCCTTGCTGTAGCGGCGCTGGGCGTTTTGAATCTCAGCTTGGCTGCGCAAGTACTTGTCTTCCAGATCCTTGTTCTTCTGGGTCAAAGCGGCAACTTCAGCCTTGAGCTGATCCAGTTCTACATCAGCTGGCTTGGCTGCTTCTTCTTTGTCATCTTTTACCTTTTTGTCATCTTTTACGCCGGCCTTGTCAGCTTCAGCTGCCTTGGCTTGCTTTTCCTGGTCTTCTTGCGGCAAATCTTTCTCACTTGGAAATTCTTCTTTGCTCACGACAAACCTCCTTATTTAAATCTGCCATAGTAATCTAACAACTTGCGGGCCAGTTCCTGGCGGAAGTATTCCATCAAGCCGATCATTTCCGAGTAAGGCATATGTCTCGGCCCCAGCAGGGCGATCGTCCCCCGCCCGTAGCGGCCAACACTGTATTCAGCCATTACCAGGCTGAAATCCTTCAGCAAGTCGTTCTCTAGTTCCGCTCCTAAGCGGACATAAACTGGGTAATGGCTGGGACTGTCGCTCAGATCGATCAGTTCTCCAGCCAGAGAGCTGGAATTGATCAGTTCATATAGCGACTTGATGGCTTTTAAATCGCTGTTTTCAGTATTGTTGAGCAGGTTCAGCTGACCGTCAACATACATCTGCTCGCTTGCCGCGTCCTTAATGACGGCTTCAAGCAATTCCAGAAATTCCGGGGCATTCTTGCCCACGATCTGGCTGCTGGACAGCTGCTCAAAGGTCTGCTTGTTGATTTCGCTTAAATTCTTGCCAACCAGCTGGTCATTGATCAAGCGGACCGCCCGTTCAACTTCGTCCCCTGAGATGTGCCGCGGCAAGGTGTAGAGCTGGTTCTTGACGCTGCCATCGCTGGTTACCAGAATAGCCATGACCTGCCGGGGAGCCAGGGGCACGATTCTGAAGCCAGTGATGCTGACATTCTTGGCTTCCGGCCCTTCTGCAAAGGCCGTGTAGTCAGTCAAGTCTGACAGGATCTTGGCGGCTTCTTTGACGATTTCGTCCACTTGGTTGAACGGCTGATCAAACTGGTAGCCAATTTGATTGTACATTTCTTCCGGCAGCTGCAGCGGCTGCACCAAATTGTCCAGGTAATAGCGATAGCCCTCAGTCGATGGCACCCGGCCACTGGAGGAGTGAGTCTTTTCAATCAAGCCATGCTCTTCCAGAACCGCCATCTCGTTGCGGATTGTCGCGCTGGACACTTTAATCGACAATTGATTCATGACTGTCTTTGAGCCAACCGGCTCATGCGTCTTGGTAAAATCTTGAATAATTGTCTTTAGAATAAGTTCTTGACGTTCGGTCAACATAACATCGCCCTCACTTTTAGCACTTACAACTTTCATGTGCTAACATGGCATAGATTAACAAGAAATTAGCAGTTAGTCAAGGAGAATGCTAAAAAATCCCGCAAAAAAACGGTCTTGCTTAAAAGACCGTTCTTATTACTGCTCAATCAGTGAACTAAAATAGTTTTCACTAGCGACTTGGTCCAGCTTCAGCTGCTCGCTTAAAGCCGCCATGTCGGCAAACTTTTCTTCCCCGCGCAAGTATTTGTACCAGGCGATGGTGATTTGCTGGCCGTAAATGTCCTGGTCAAAATCAAAGATGTTGGATTCGATGTAAATCTTCTTCTCATCATTGAAAGTGACATTGTAGCCGACACTGGTCATTGACTGGTACCATCTGTCCCCTACTTGGGTCATGGTCGCGTAGACTCCGATTTTCGGCAAAACTTTTGGCCAGTCCAGCTCTAAATTCGCGGTTGGGAAGCCCAGCTTGTGGCCGTTTCTGAAGCCGTGGACGACCTTGCCACTGGTCAAATACGGGTGGCCCAGAAGTTCTGTGGCCAAGCGGAGATTGCCGCTTTTAACAGCCTGGCGGATTTCAGTTGAACCGATTTTTTTCCCGGCAAAGATCTGCTTTGGAACCACCTTGATGTCAAAGCGACCCTTGGCAAAGGCCGGCAGATTTTCCATATTGGCCACGTCCTTTGGGCCGTAGCTGTAGTCAAAGCCGGCTACCACCGTGTCTGCTTTCAGGCCCATGATGATCTCATCAACGAATGCCTGGGGAGCCAGGTGGCTGAACTCCGGCGTAAACTTGAGAATCACCAGGTAGTCTACCCCGATCTTGGACATTTCGTAGGCCTTTTCCTCCGGTGTGTTCAAGTACTCAAAGTCCTTAACTCCGACATAGACCTCCTTGGGGTGGCGGTCAAAGGTCAGCACCATCAATGGTAGATCCTTCTCCACTGCAATTATCCTGGCTTCCTTGATCAACTTCTGGTGGCCGATATGAACTCCATCAAAAAAGCCCAGGGCCAGCACAACCTTGCCGGCCGTCAGCTCTTTCTTGAACGGATAGCTTAGATTTATCACTTTCAAACTTAATCCCCCAATTACTCATTACTTAAAAGCATTAAGTCCGGACAGTAGAGACCTTGTCCCTTGGCCCGGTAAATCGCTTTAACTGTTTTATTATACCGCAAAGCGACCTTGTCTGCATCAAGAGGGAGTTTGATACAGGCCCCGTTTTTAACCTGCTGCCATAAGGCGGCATCTAAATCAACTTGCTGGTAGTCAGCGAAAAAGCTGTCGATTGGCTGAATATAATCTTCAGCGTGGTTCAAATTATCCGCCAGTTCTTCCAAAGTAACCGCGTCTTGGAGCTTGTAACCAGAACTGGCCGTCCGCCGCAGTTTGGTCATCACTGCTGGCAGGCCCAGTTCTTCGCCTAAGTCGTTAACCAGGCTGCGGACATAGGTCCCCTTAGAGCATTCAACTTCATAAGTAAAAGTCTGCCGGCCCTTCTCTGGGTCGAACTGACTTGGCGCCGTCAAGTCGTAGCGGAAAACCTGGACAGTCCGCTTGGGCCGCTCAACTGGGATCCCTTCTCTGGCGTATTCGTAGAGCCGCTTGCCATTTACCCTGACGGCAGAATAAATCGGCGGCTGCTGGACGATTTCCCCGGTAAACTTTTCCATTGCTGCTTTGATGGCCTGGTCACTGACTGGCTGAGACAAGGCTCTTTCCGCCAAAATCTTCCCCTCCAGGTCATAAGAGTCCGTGGCCAGGCCCAGCATCCCTTCACCAACATAAGCCTTTGGCCGCTCATGCATCAGCTCGATCAGTTTGGTTGCCTGACCCAAAGCAATTGGCAAAACTCCGGTGACTTCCGGGTCCAGGGTTCCGGCATGGCCGATCTTTTTTTGCTTTAAGAGTCGGCGCAGCTTATAAACCACATCCCCGCTAGTCATCCCTGCTGCCTTGTCGATTACGATAATTCCATTGAACATCTTTTTCTCCTCTTCTATAAACGCAAAAAAGCGCCCGAAGGCGCTTTTTACTAGTTTTGGCGATCTTGTTCCTGCTTCTTCAAGTCAGCAAGCAAACGGTCGATCTTGCTGCCGTAGATCACGGACTGGTCCCGCTTGAAAATCAGTTCCGGAACCTTGTACATGGTCAAGCTCTGGCCGAGCAAGTGTCGCATGGTTCCCTTAGCCTTTTCCAAGCCGGCTTCCGCTTCCTTTTGCGCCTGTTCATCTTCAGTCAGCAGACTGTAGTAGACAGTCGCGTATGAAAAATCATTGCTGCACTCCACGGCGGTAAAAGTCACGTTGCTGACCCGGGGATCGCGGATGTTCTTGCGGATGATCTTAGTCAGTTCCCGCAAGATTTCGCCTTCAACCCGTCCTTTTCTGTGCTTCATTTTAGCCTCCTGTTAACCTGGCTTAACTTCCTGCATTTCGTAGGCTTCCAGTTCGTCGCCTTCCTTGATGTCGTTGAAGTTTTCAATGGTCAAACCACAGTCAAAGCCTGCCTTGACTTCCTTGACGTCGTCCTTGAACCGACGCAGTGAGGCAACCTTGCCGTCGTACTTGACCACGCCGTCTCTGATGACCCGGATGCCTGATTCTCTGGTCACGTAACCGTTGTCGACAAAGGCACCGGCGATGGTCCCGATCTTGGAGACCTTCCAAGTTTCGCGGACAGTAAGGTTACCGATAACCTTTTCTTCGTAAGTTGGTTCCAGCATCCCTTGCATAGCGGCCTTAACGTCATCGATCGCCTTGTAGATGATACTGTAAAGGCGGATATCGACGCCTTCTTGGGCAGCCTGGCTCTTGGCCGTAGCCGTTGGCCGGACGTTGAAACCGATGATTAAGGCGTTTGAAGCGCTGGCCAGGGTAACGTCACTTTCATTGATGGCCCCAACACCGGAGTGGATAATGTTAACCCGAACGCCTTCAACGTCAATCTTTTGGAGGGATTGAGCCAAGGCTTCGGCAGACCCTTGCACGTCAGCCTTCAAAACGATGTCAACGGACTTCATGCTTTCCCGCTTCATTGTGTCAAAGAGGTTGTCCAGAGTAACGTGCTGTACGTTTTCCCGCTGCTTTTGCAGGGATTGCTGTGCCCGGGCTTCACCAACCGCGCGGGCAGTCTTTTCATCGGCAAAGACAACCAGCTTGTCGGCAGATTCCGGCACGTCGTTCAAACCAGTAATTTCAACGGGCATTGATGGCGTAGCCTTCTTGACCTGGTGGCCCTTGTCGTTGGTCATCGTCCGAACCCGGCCGAAGGTGTCACCAACAACGATTGGGTCACCGACCCGCAGGGTACCCTGCTGGATCAAAACGTCGGCAACTGGCCCCTTGCCCCGGGACAGACGGGCTTCAATAACCGTACCGATCGCCTTTTGCTTCGGGTCAGCCTTCAGTTCCAGCATATCGGCTTCAAGGATGATGTTTTCCAAAAGTTCATCAATCCCCATCCCGGTCTTGGCTGAGATGTTGACGAAGATAGTTGAGCCGCCGTAGTTTTCCGGAATCAGTTCATACTGCATCAATTGTTCAGTAACGTGGGCAGGGTTGGCGCCTGGCCGGTCCATCTTGTTGATGGCCACAATGATTGGCACGCCCGCGCTCTTGGCGTGGTCGATGGCTTCGATAGTCTGCGGCATAACCCCGTCGTCAGCGGCAACGATCAAAACGACAATGTCGGTGATTTCCGCCCCGCGGGCCCGCATGCTTGAGAAGGCCGCGTGACCTGGAGTGTCCAGGAAGGTGATCAAACGGTCGTTGATCCGGACCTGGTAGGCCCCGATGTTCTGGGTGATCCCGCCGGCTTCGTGTTCAGAAACCCGAGTGTGACGCAGACGGTCCAGCAAGGTAGTCTTACCATGGTCGACGTGACCCATGATAGTTACGACTGGCGGACGGACAACCTGGTTTTCAGAGTTCTTGGACTCTTCCATTTCCTGGGCAAAAATATTGTCGATGTCGGAAATGTCTTCATGGACCTTTTCAACAGCTTCGATGCCGTAGTCAGCAGCCAGCAGTTCAATGGTGCCCTTGTCCAAAGACTGGTTCTGGTTGATCATGATCCCCAGCATGAAGAGCTTCTTCACGATTTCAGCTGGTTCCCGGTGGAGGATCTTGCCCAGGTCTTGGGCGTTCATGCCAACTTCGTATTCAAAGCTTTCTGGAAGTGGACGGTCCTTTCTTTGGGTAACCTGCTTCTTAACTTGCGGAGCACTTTGGTGCTTCTTGTTCTTGCGCTTGCGCTGTTGACTGCGGTCGCTATTTGCCCCTCTGCCTTGGTTAGCGTAAGAGTTTTGCCCCTTGCGGCCTGGCTTGCCACTCTTTCTGCGGCGGCCTTCCTTGTTTTCCGGCATTGGCGCTTCAGTGAAGCTTGGCCGAGAACTTGGCCGGCGAGAAGATGAAGGCTTGGCAGCAGGCTTTTCACTGTTTGCCTGGTTTTGCTTCAAGCGGGCTGGGGATGGCTTCAAGATCTTTGGCCCACGGACCTTTGGTGCTTCAGCTGCGGTTTCAGCAGGCTTTTCGGCACTTTCGACCTTCTTGACAACCGGCTTGCTTTCGCTGGCCTCAGCCTTGTTCAAGGACTTCTTGTATTCATGCTTAGCGGCCTTGCTTTCCTGGTCCAGACGGGCTTCGTCAGCCCGCTGCTTTTGCTTGAGGTCCTTCAGCAAATCCTGGGCAGCTGGCCGGCGGCGCTTGCTGTGGTCGTTAGAGTGGTTGTTAGCCCGGCGGCGGGTGTTTGATCTCTTGCCCTCAGTCTTCTTTTCGCCCTTGCGAATAGCACTGACTGAAATCTTTAATTTACCAGACTTGCCGCTGGTTTTCTTGTTATCCATGCCCAATTCCTTTGAACTTTCGTTTTCTTGTTTCTTGGTCATTAGATCACACTCCTTCTTTAATCTTATCCAGCAAGGTTTTCGCAAAACCACGATCTGTTAATGCCAAAACTTTGCGTTTCTTACCTACAGCCTGACTGAGTTCAGCTTCCGTAAAGACGTCGACCAATGGCGTTGGGTGGGCCTTTACAGCAGCTTTAATCTTGCCGCGGCTGTTTTCTGCTAAATCATTCGCGATGATAATGCACTTAAGCTTGCCCTTCTTCAATTTGGCCAAAACGATATCCGTGCCCGAAACGGTCTTCCCCGCCCGGGTGGCCAAACCAAGCAAATTTAAGGCTTTCTCTCGGTTGTTAATTATTTTTGATCACCAAATAATTCTTTTCTTGCCTTCTGGTGGTCCACGTAAGCGAAGAGCTCGTCGTAAAATTCATCGGCTACCTTCACGCCCAAACTGCGTTCCAGCACCTTTGACTTTCGGGCGGCAGCGATCTTCTCCGGTTTTAAGGAAACATAAGCGCCGCGGCCCGGCTTCTTGCCGCTTGGATCAACAGAAACATTCTTTTCCTTGTCAACGACGATTCTGACCAAATCCTTCTTCGGCTGCATCGTATCGGTCAACAAGTCCTTCCGCATGGGGATTTTTCTTTTTTTCAAGGAAATCACCTATTCTTCATCGTCAAGATCCAGGTCTTCTGCTTCTTCAGCTTCTGTTTGCTGGAGATCTTGATCTTCTGCTACTTCAGTTTCATCTTCTACTTCGCTTTCGTCAACAAATTCGACTTCGGATTCTGGCCGGATGTCGATCTTGTAGCCAGTCAAGCGGGCGGCCAGGCGGACGTTTTGCCCTTTCTTGCCGATAGCCAGGGAAAGCTGGTAGTCCGGCACGATCACGAAGGCTTTCCTTTCATCGTCTTCGTCTTCAAACTGGACAGCGATGACTTCAGCCGGGTTCAAGGCATTGGCGATGTAGTCAGATGGGTCTTCTTCGTACTGCACGATGTCGATATTTTCCCCGCCCAGTTCGTTGACCACGTTCTGCACCCGGCTGCCGCGTGGGCCAACACAGGTACCAACCGGGTCGATGTTCGGATCGTTGGACTTAACGGCAATCTTGGTTCTTTCGCCGGCTTCCCGGGCGATGGAGATGATTTCAACGGTCCCGTCAAAGATTTCTGGCACTTCTTGTTCAAAAAGCCGCTTAACGACATCCGGAGCGGTCCGGGAAACCCGGATTTGGGCTCCCTTGCCGTCAGCACCGACCTTGGTGACCAGGACGCGGACCCTGTCTTGCGGGTTGTAGTGTTCACCTGGAATAGTGTCACGCTTGATGTCCATAACTGCCTCAACATTGCCGATGTTGACGTAAACGAAACGGTTGTCAGTTCTTTCTACTGTCCCGGTGACCAGTTCATCTTCGTATTGGGAGTATTCGTTGACGATGTGGGCATTTTCCGCTTCCCGCAGGCGCTGCATTACGACCTGCTTAGCCGTAGCTGCCGCGGTCCGACCGAAGTCCTTTGGGGTAACTTCGAACTTGATCGTGTCGCCTACTTCGTATGCCCGGTTGATGGCCAGGGCATCCTTTAAGCTGACTTCCACCCGGTCGTCTTGCACTTCGTCAACCACCGTCTTCAAAGCCATGACCTTAAAATCGCCCTTCTTTTCATTAAAGTCGATTTCGACATTTTCCGCTAGGCCGTAGTTCTTCTTGTAGGCAGCGGCCAAAGCAGCCTTCATGGCTTCAACGATAACGTCTTGTTTGATACCCTTGGTCTTTTCCAAGACGTCAAAGGCTTCCAGCATTTCTTTTGACATAAGTTTTGGATCACTCTTTCTAAAATTCGATTGCAAAACGGGCGCTGGCGATCTGCTTGCGCGGAATAGTCAGCTGCTTGCGCCGGGTCTTGATCTTAATTTCCAGTTTAATCTCCTGGTCGTCCAGGTCAAGCAAATGACCTTCAAAGACCTTCTCGCCTTCCAATTTCTGGTAGAGGCCGACATGGATGTACTGGCCCTTGGCCTTCTCCCAGTCCTGCTCCTTCTTGATCGGTCTTTCCAGGCCCGGTGAGGATAGTTCCAAAATATACGGGTCTGGCAGCGGATCTGGCTGCATTGAGTCCAATTTTTCTCCAACCAACTCACTCAGCTCCGCAATCGTTTCGATGTCAATCCCGTTTGGCTGCTTGTCAACGTAGATTCGCAGATAGTATTGACTCTTTTCCTTGACGTATTCCAAATCAACAAGTTCACAGTCATGACCGATAATGACCGGTTCGATTGCTTCCAGGATAGGTGTTAAGTTTTTTGGCAAAATTTTCCTCCGTAATAAAAAGAGTGAGCATCGCTGCTCACTCGAATTTACCATATTCGATCTAAAAAAATTATAACAGAATTTTTCCCACTTGTAAATAAGAAGCTCTTAGAAGAGGGAAAGTTGGTTCTGGTCAGGCATCCCCTCTAAGACATTGTTGTTTTCAAAGAAGTCCATGATCTTCTGGGAAACCTTGCCACGAACCTGCAGGTCTTCCTTTGACAAAAATGGCGCTTCACTTCGGGCAGCCACGATCTGCTTGGCCGCAGAGTCACCTAAGCCGTCAACGGCGTTAAACGGTGCCAGAATGGTGTGCTTGTCCACGATCTTGTAAGTCGTAGCTTCAGACTCGTTGATGTCGACCATCTTGAAGTTGATCCCCCGCTCAATGGCTTCGTTGACCAGTTCCATGTAGGTCTGCAGGTCCTTTTCCAGCTTGGTCGCTGCCGTCCCTTTTTCCTTGATCCGGTTGATCAAGGCCACAACCGTGTTCTTGCCCCGGCTCATGGCTTCCAGGTCGACCTTGTCGGCTCTGACTGAGAAGTAGGCGGCATAGTAGATCTCTGGATAGTAGACCTTGAACCAGGCCACCCGGAGAGCCATCAAGATGTAGGCGGCCGCGTGGGCCTTCGGGAACATGTACTTGATCTTCAAGCAAGACGGAATATACCAGTCAGGAATGTTCTTATTTTCCTTTAAGACGGCCATGTTCTCATCAGAAATCCCCTTCCCCTTCCGGACAGTTTCCATGGTTGAAAAGGCAACTTCTTCCTTAACTCCCCAGCGGATCAAGTCAGTCATGATGTTGTCCCGGCAGCCGATCACGCTCTTTAACTTGCAAGTGCCGTTGTTGATCAGTTCCTCGGCATTGCCCAGCCAGACGTCCGTCCCGTGTGACAGGCCGGAAATCTGCAAAAGCTCGGCAAAGGTCGACGGCTTGGTCTCTTCCAGCATACCCCGGACAAAGGGGGTCCCGAATTCCGGCAGGCCCAGGGTCCCGGTCTTGGAATTGATCTGCTCTGGAGTAACGCCTAGGGCTTCCGGGCTGGAGAAAAGGGACATGACCTTAGGGTCATCAGTTGGAATCGTCAAAGGATCAATCCCGGACAAGTCCTGCAGCATTCTGATCATGGTCGGGTCCTGGTGACCCAGGATGTCGAACTTCAAGAGGTTGTCGTGGATCTGGTGGAAGTCAAAGTGGGTCGTCTTCCATTCCTTGGAGATATCGTCTGAGGGATACTGCAGGGGAGTCAGTTCATAGATGTCCTTATCATCCGGCAAAACGACGATCCCGGCCGGGTGCTGGCCGGTCGTGGCCTTGACCCCGGTAACCCCGATGGCCAGGCGGTCAACTTCCGCGTTGTTCATCTTTATTTCCGGGTGCTCGTCTTGATAGTGCTTGGCATAGCCAATCGCCTTTTTATCGGCCAGGGTACCTACTGTGCCGGCCTTAAAGGAGTGGTTTGGCCCAAACATAACTCTGATGAAATTATGGGCAACTGGCTGGTAGTCACCAGAGAAGTTCAAGTCGATGTCGGGCACCTTGTCACCATGGAAGCCCAGGAAGGTTTCAAATGGGATGTTCTGCCCGTCTTTAACCATCATGACCTGGCAGTCAGGACACTTTTTATCCGGCAGGTCAAAACCGGAGGCGTATTCGCCGTTTTCAAAAAATTCTGACTGCTTGCACTTCGGGCAGCGGTAGTGAGGCGGCATAGGGTTGATTTCAGTGATACCCATCATGGTGGCAACCAGGCTGGAACCAACGGAACCCCGGGAGCCAACCAAGTAGCCGTCCTTAACTGACTTCGCCACCAGCATCTGGGAAATCAGGTAAACAACCCCGTAGCCGTTACCGATAATGGCATCCAGCTCCCGGTCCAGACGGGCCTGGATATTGTCCGGCAAAGGATCACCATAAAGTTCGTGGGCCTTGTCATAGGTCAGCTTGCGTACCCGTTCAGCCGTATGCGGGATCTTTGGCGGGAAGCTTTCGTCTTGGACCGGCTGCACTCCCTCATCGATCATGGCATTGATCTTGTTCGGGTTGCTAATGACCACTTCTTTAGCAATGTCTTCGCCCATGAAGCTGAATTCATCCAGCATCTCCTGGGTGGTATAGAAGTGCAAGTCAGGGTGCTGCTTGTTGCGGTTTGGGTTACCCCTTTGAGCAGCCAGCAATACGTCCCGGTAGATGGCTTCATGCTTGTCAATGTAGTGGGCATCGCTAGTTGCCACGACCGGCTTGTTCAGCTCCTTGCCCAGCTTGTAAATATTGGTCAGAATTTCTTCCAGCTGGGCTTCATCAGCAATCAAGCCATCGGCAATTAAGCTGGAGTAGTTTGACGGCGGCTGGATTTCCAAAAAGTCGTAGAATTCCGCCTTCTTTTTGGCTTCTTCATAGCCCTTCTGCATCATGGCAATAAAGACTTCCCCCTGGCTGCAGGCAGACCCGTACAAAAGGCCGGCGTGCAGGCGGCGGAGTTCTGACTTAGGGGTTCTCAGCCCCTTGAAGTTGTATTTGATCCCGGCCAGGGAGACCAGTTCATATAAATTCCGCAGGCCTGGCTTTTGGTTCTGGGCTAAGACCGTAATATGGGTCGGCCGGGCCCGCTTGTAGCCTTCCCCGTTGCTGTAGTCGTTCATCTTGCCCAGGTCATCTTCCTGGTACTTGTCGTTAAAGGCATCCAAAAGCTTGAACATCAGGTAGCCGGTTGCTTCAGCGTCCTGGTTGGCCCGGTGGTGGTGCTCCAGGACCACATTGTACTTGCGGCAAAGCGAATCCAGAGTGTGACGGGACTGTTCCGGGTGCAGGAGGCGGGAAACTTCCAAAGTGTCGACGACCGGCTGGCTGATTTCCGGATAACCGCAGCGCTTCAAGGCCGCATTAACAAAGCCCACGTCAAACTGGACATTGTGCCCGCAGAGCGGGTCATTGCCGTAAAAGTCCATGAACTGCTTAATTACGACAGCTTCGTCGTCAGCCGCCTGGACCATCTCGTCCGTAATTGAAGTCAAGTTAATCGTAGTTTCAGACAATGGATGGTGAGGGTTGATGAACTTGTCAAAGCGGTCGATAACTTCACCGTTTTTCATCTTGACCGCCCCGATTTCGATAATCGTATCGTAAACAGAAGACAGACCGGTCGTTTCAACGTCGAAAATGACGAATTCCTGGTCTTCATACTTCATGCTGGCGGGGTTTAAAACCAGCAGGCCGTGGTCTTCAACCATGTTGGCCTCCAGGCCCATGATGACCTTCATCCCGGTCTTTTTGCCCGCTTCAAAAGCATTCGGCAGGGCCTGCAGGCCAGCATGGTCAGTGATGGCGACGGCCGGCTGACCGAACTTCTTGGCTGTCTTGATGATGTCTGCTACATCGCTAGTCGCGTCCAGCTGACTCATGTTGGTGTGGACGTGCAATTCCACATGCTTTTCTTCACCTTGGTAGGCTTCTTGCCGGCCCACGTGCTCGGTTAATTCCATGCTGTAGATGTTGAAGATCAAGTCATGGGCATACTGGTCATCCTTAAGGCTGCCCTGCATGCGGATCCAGACACCAGGCTTAATGCCTTTCAAATATTCGATTTCTTCCTTGTCGGAATCACGGACGAACTTCTTAAAAGAAATAGAACCGGTATAGTCAGTCATTTCCCCGTAAAAAATAAAGGAGCCCGACCGCAGTTCCTGCATTTCCGCTTTGAAGACATGGCCTTCGACAACCGCGCTGCGCTGGTCTTCTGACAAGTCTTTCAACTGGGTAATCTCTGCCTTGTCGCTGATGGCGCCTGGGCCAAAACTGGTCTTCTTCCCCCGCCGGCCCTGGTAGCTGGGCCGGGGAGCTGGCTTTGGCTTGACCGGGGCCTGCTGGAAGGCTTCCTGCATGTTCTTCTCATGGGCTTCCACCAGCTGGGCCAGGCTTTCAAAGTCGCTTTGCCCGCTCTGGTCAGTAACTTCCGTCAAAAGCTTGACGTTAAAGAAGCCGTAATCGCGCAGCTCTAAAGAGAAGCTGTCCAAGAGCCGCTGCTCCAGCATCTTGTCAAAAAGCTGGCCACTGATTGGAATAACCCAGCGACCACTATCTTCATGGGGCGCCTGCCCGACCAGGAAGTTCTGGGCTGCCGGATTGGCGGACAAGACTTCTGAATTTTCAACCGCGTACTGCCAGTAGTCTGGCAGGTATTGCTGCTGGCCATCAGCCGTTTCAACTATTAGCCGAGTATCAACAAAGTCATTAAATTCATGCTTAATTGCCTGGTTCAAGGCATTGTAGCTTTCAAAACGCAGTGGAGTAGTAAAAAAAACGTGGATATCCCATCTACGTTCTTTTCTGTAGACATCCACGTTTTTTATCTCCCCTGCCTGTAAAACCGCTTCGTCAGCTCCCCCTGCCGAAAAGCCGACTTGTTTTAACAATTTGAGAAAAAGTTGGTTTTTATCAGTCACGAGAGTTCAATCCTAATCTAATTCGTTGGCAATAAAGTCTTCCAGATCGGCAACGGCCAGCTTTTGTGCCTGGTCGTCGCCTGGACGCTTGACTTCAACGATCCCGTCAGCCGCGTCGCGGCCAACAGTAATTCTGATTGGCGCGCCAACCAGGTCAGCATCGTTGAACTTGACACCTGGCCGTTCGTTACGGTCGTCATAAAGGACGTCATACTTGGCAAACTTGGCTTCCAGGTCTTCGGCCAGCTTGCTTTGGATTTCATCCTTCATCTTCATCTGGATGATGTGAATCCCGAATGGCGCGATTTCCTTTGGCCAGGCAACCCCATTTTCAGTCGCGTGCTGTTCAACGACGGCTGAAAGCAGGCGGGTAACCCCAATCCCGTATGAGCCCATGATGACTGGCTGGGACTTGCCGTTCTGGTCCAGGAACTTGGCCCCCATGGTTTCCGTGTAGTAGGTCCCCAGCTTGAAGATATGACCAACTTCAATTGAGGTAGTAAACTTGAGCGGTTCATGGTCAACCGGGTCAGGTTCGCCTTCGTTGGCAACCCGGAGGTCAGCAAAGCGGTCAGCCTTGAAGTCCCGGTCCAAGTTAGCGTTGATGAATTGAGCATCGCTTTCGCCAGCACCAACGACCACGTTATAGAGGCCCTTGACAGTTTCGTCAGCCACGATTTCGTCAGCCCAGTCAGCATTTACCGGGCCAACGCCGCCCTTTCCGGCCCCGGTCAGTTCTTCCAGGTCGCTAGTTTCAGCAACCCGCAGGCTGTCGCAGTCCAAGAGGTGAGTCAGCTTGACTTCGTTGACTTCCTTGTCAGCCCGGATCAAAACCAGAACCTTCTTCTTTTCATCAGCGATGTAGAGGACGCTCTTGACAATTCTGGTGGCTGGCACTTGCAAGAATTCTGCCAGCTTGTCAATGGAGTCGCAGCCTGGAGTAGCAACCTTTTCCATCGCCTTCAGTTCTTCAGGCTCTTGCTTGAAGGTATCAACGCTGACGGCCATTTCCAAGTTAGCGGCGTAGGTACCGGAAGCGTTGGTTGCAATAGTGTCTTCACCAACAGCGGCAGGTGCCTGGAACTCAATAGAGTTCTTGCCCCCCATAGTCCCGGAGTCAGCGATAACTGGCCGGACTTCAACGCCTGTGCGCTTGAAGATCTTGAGGTAGGCTGCCTTTTCATCATCAAACTGCTTGTCCAGCTGTTCTTGGCTGGCCGCGAAGCTGTAGCCGTCCAGCATTACAAATTCTCTGCCCCGGAGAAGACCGAAACGTGGCCGGTTTTCATCCCGGAACTTGGTTTGAATCTGGTAAAGGTGCAGGGGCATTTGCTTGTAAGACTTGAGGCTCTTAGCCACCACGTCAGTGAAGGTTTCTTCGTGGGTTGGCCCCAGCAGCATTTCCCGGCCATGCCGGTCCTTCAGACGGAACATTTCCGGACCATACTTTGGCAGACGGCCTGATTCTTCCCACATTGAAGCTGGCAGCATGTGCGGCATGATCATTTCAACGACGCCGGCATTAGCCATTTCTTCTTCAATGATCTTTTCAGTCTTGCGCAAGACCTTGTAACCCAGCGGCAGGTATGAGTAGACACCAGCCGTAACCTGCCGGATGTAGCCGCCCCGCAGCATTACTTGGTGGCTCTTTGCAACCGCGTCAGCTGGAGTTTCCTTCAGCGTCGGCATGAAAAAGATTGATTGACGCATAATTAATTAAATTCTCCTAAACATTTATTATTTCAAGGACTACTTGATAAAGTAGCGGTAGATGTCGTTGCCAGTTACGGCGATAATCAGAATCAGCAAGAAGACCACTCCGATCAAGTCAACGACTGTCTCATGCTCCTCTGGAATCGGCTTGCCCCGCAGGAGCTCGATGAGTTCCAGCAAAAGCTTGCCCCCGTCCAGACCTGGAATTGGGATCAAGTTGACGATCCCCAGGTTGATGGACAGCATGCCAACAAAGGCCAGCATGTAGGTCAGACCCATGGAAGTTGCCTTTGAAGTTTCCGAGTAGATCCCGACTGGGCCAGACAATTTGTTTAAGCTGAAGTGCTTGAACAAGTTGCCCAGGGCCTGGAAGATCATTCCTGTTACCTGCCAGCTCAAGTCCCAGCCCCGCTTCAGCTTGGCGGAAAATGAGTTGTCGGTCTTAGCCACGATGCCAACCAGGTATGACTTGGTCTTCTTTGAGTACTTTGGCGTCAGCTGGACTGACTTTTCGCTTCCCTGCCGCTTGACCTTGACCGTCAGGGTCTTACCCTTAGAAGAGTCAATCGCCTGGCTGACCTGGTCAAAAGTATTAATCTTCCGGCCGTTGATGGCCACGATCTGGTCGCCTTTTTGCAAAACGTGCTGGGCCGGGGAGTTTGCCGCTACCTGGCCCACGGTCGTTGTTGCCGGTCCAACTGAAGCAAAGCTGTAGATCATCAAGACCACAAAGCCCAAAACAACATTCATAAACGGTCCGGCAAAAGAGGTTGCCAGTTTCTTCCATGGTTTGGCTGCCGGCAGCTGCACGTCCCGGGGGGTAATCTGCAGCTCGGTGCCTGTGTCGTCGATCATGGTCGCGTCATGGTCGACCTTGTAGGTCACCAGCTGGCTCTCATCGCCATTTTCATACCCTGCAATGGTCAGGTCATCAACCAGATCGGCCTTAGTCACCCGCAAGGGACGGCCTTCGATCGGCAGGTCTGATTCTGAAGCATCGATTCGCGTAACAATTCCAGCCTCATTCAGTTCCAAGACAACTGCCGTCCCCGGGTCGATTTCACTCTGCTCGTCAGGACCAGCCAGGCGGACATAGCCGCCCAGCGGCAGCCAGCGGATGGTATAAGTCGTTTGACCAGGCCGCCACTGAACCAATTTTGGCCCCATGCCGATTGAAAACTCGCGCACTAAAATACCGGCCTTTTTCGCCACGAAAAAGTGCCCGAATTCGTGGACAAAGACCACCAGGCCAAAAACTATAATGAAGGCTAGAATACTTTTCACAGCGACCTCCTAAATTCCAAAGATCAAGGCAACGATTGGCAAAACGAAAAGCGTGCTGTCAAACCGGTCCAGGATCCCGCCGTGGCCCGGCAGGATCTTGCCGGAGTCCTTAACCCCGTAGAAGCGCTTGTAGGCTGATTCAACCAGGTCGCCCATCTGGCCGGCGATTGACAGGAAGAAGGAAGCAATGATCAAGCTGGTCTTGTCGCCGCCGACTGGAGCCAGGTTGACATAAATTGCCGTCACGATAACCGCGATGATCACGGCCCCGATTGACCCTTCCCAAGTCTTGTTCGGGCTGATTACTGGCCAAAGCTTGTGCTTGCCGAACTTGCGGCCAACCATATAGGCAGCCGTGTCAGTAGTCCAGACAATCACGAAGGCAAAGAGCAAGCGCCACAAACCATGGACTGGATCGCTGTTTCTGATCGCAGCCAGGTAGTGGAAACCAGTCCCGATGTACAAACTTGACAGGACGTAAACGCCGATATCGTCAAAAGTCGTCTTGTTCTTAGACAGAACCGTCCAGGTCAAAAGAATCATTACGAAGGCATAGAAGACGCCCCACTTGCTCCAGTTTTTTGGCAAAAAGCCAAAGAAGGAGTTGGGCACGGTCCAGGTCAAGGTGGCCAGGGCAGCCAGGGTAAAGCCAACTGAGACCAGGATCTGCTTCTTCATCAAGAAGACTTCACTGATGCCAACGGCAGCTAAAAAGGCAGCCAGCCAGTCAATCCACATGCCCCCGGCAACCAGGACCGGGATAAAAATCAATAAAGCAACAACTGCTGTAATTACTCTTTGTTTCATATTACCTAACCATCTGTTTCATCTAATTTACCAAAGCGCCGATCCCGGTGCTGGTAGATCTTAACCATTTCGGCCAAGTCGTTTTCGTCGAAGTCCGGCCAGGCCTTGTCCGTAAAGGCAAGCTCTGAGTAAGCAATCTGCCAGAGCAGGAAGTTGCTGATTCTCTGCTCGCCAGATGTTCTGATCAAGAGGTCTGGATCAGAATAAGGGGCAAACTTGGCGGTCATCAGCTTGGCGGAGACCATGTCTTCAGTAATTTCTTCCGGCGTGATTTCCCCGCTGGCGGCCTCTTTTGCCAGAGCCTGCACGGCTGAAACAATTTCTTTTCTTGACCCGTAATTAAAAGCAAAGTTTAAAACCAGACCGGTATTGGCCGCGGTTTCCGCCATGGCCCGCTCAACCACTTCCCTGGTTGATTTCGGCAGGGCATCCAGATAGCCCATGATGTTGACCTTAACATTGTGGGCCTGCAGGCGGGGCATGAACTTGTCAAAGAACTTGACCGGCAGGTTCATCAAATAATTGACCTCATCCTTGGGCCGGGCCCAGTTTTCCGTCGAAAAAGCATAAAGAGTCAGGACTTTAATTCCCAACTCATCTGCCGCGAGCGCAATCTTTTCAACGTTGTCCATCCCGGCCTTGTGGCCCATGAAGCGCGGCATTTTCCGCTTCTTTGCCCAGCGGCCATTGCCGTCCATGATGATCGCCAAATGATTCAGCTGCTTATTCTTATCCATAATTAACCCTGAGTGATTTCCTTGCGCTTGTTGTCAGCCATCTGGTCAATCTTCTTGGTTGATTCGTCAGTAAGCTTCTGGACTTCCTTTTCCAGGCGCCGTTCTTCGTCTTCAGTGATTTCGCCGTCTTTTTCCTGCTTCTTCAAAGCCTTCATGGCTTCCTGGCGGACATTGCGGACAGCAATCTTGGCTTCTTCAGCCAGCTTGCCGACTTCCTTGGCAATTTCCTGCCGCCGTTCCCCGGTCAGTTGCGGGATAACCAGGCGGATGACGTTACCGTCGTTAGCTGGCGTAAGGCCCAGGTCTGAAGCCAAAATGGCGTGTTCAATATCGTTCAAAGAAGTCTTGTCATATGGAGTGATTACCAAAACCCGTGGTTCTGGAATGGTGATCCCGGCCAGTTGCACCAGCGGAGTTGGTACCCCGTAGTATTCAACCATCACCCGGTCCAAAAGGGAGGCGTTGGCTACCCCGGCCCGGACAGTTGCCAGATTGCTCTGGTAGACTTCGATCGACTTGTTCATGTTGCTCTTGGCTTTAGCAATCGTTTCGTTGTTCATTACTTGTCACCTCTGATAATCGTCCCGATGTTTTCGCCTTCAACTACCCGCTTGATGTTGCCTGGAGTGTTGACGTTGAAGACGATCAATGGAATATGAGTGTCCATGGACAAGGAGCTGGCAGTTCTGTCCATAACTTGCAGGCCCTTGGAGATCATGTCCAGCTGGGTCAGTTCAGCAAACTTCTTGGCACTTGGGTCCAGGTTCGGGTCAGCAGTGTAAACCCCGTCAACCCCGTTCTTGGCCATCAAGATCACGTCAGCGTTAATTTCCGCTGCCCGCAAAGCAGCCGTGGTGTCAGTTGAGAAGTATGGGTTGCCAGTGCCGCCGCCGAAGATAACGACCCGGTTCTTTTCCATGTGGCTGATTGCGACCCGGCGGATGTAAGGTTCAGCTACCTGCCGCATGGAGATTGAGGTTTGCAGTCTGGTCTGCACGCCAGCAGTTTCCAGGCCATCTTGCAGGGCCAGGCCATTCATGATCGTGGCCAGCATGCCCATGTAGTCAGCTTGAGCTCTTTCCATGCCCAGCTTGGCCCCGGTTTCCCCGCGCCACATATTGCCGCCGCCGCAGACGACGCCGATTTGCACGCCCATTTCATGAACCAGCTTAATTTCGTGCGCCAATTTCTTGATCACAGTTGGGTCAATGCCAGTTCCCTTTTCCCCGGCCAAAGCTTCGCCGGAAATTTTCAAAATGATACGATTATATTTAACTTGACTCATAATGCCCTCCTAATTAGCTCTAACTATTTTACCATAAAACAGAAAACTGTCTCTCCTATTTATCCTATTTCACCAGCTTAAATTTGTAAAAGCAAATTTGCCGACAAAAAAAGGATGGGTTTTCCCATCCTTTTTCTTGCTAGAAGAAATTAGTTCTTCATTTGTGCAGCAACTTCAGCAGCAAAGTCTTCTTGCTTCTTTTCGATGCCTTCGCCGACTTCGAAACGAACAAAGCTTACTACGGAAGCGTTGACTGATTCAAGGTATTGTTCAACAGTCTTGCTGTCGTCCATAACGTAAGGTTGGGCGAGCAAGGTGTTTTCTTGGTCAACTTTAGTGTTGTCCAGCATGAAGCGGGCCATCTTGCCTGGGATGATCTTGTCCCAGATCTTTTCTGGCTTGCCTTCAGCCTTCAGTTCTGCCTTGATGTCTTCTTCAGCTTGAGCAATGACTTCGTCAGTCAATTGCGCCTTTGAACCATACTTAAGGTGTGGCAAAGCTGGCTTGTTGACCATGGCACGTGATTCGTTTTCTTGGTCAATCTTGTGGTTAAGTTGAGCCAGTTCTTCGAGGACGAAAGCTGGGTCAAGTTCCTTGTAGGACAGAACCTTTGGGCTCATTGCGGCAATGTGCATTGCAATGTGCTTAGCCACGGCTTCGTCGCCGCCTTCAACAACAGTCAAAACGCCGATGTGGCCGCCATTGTGTTGGTAAGCGCCAAAGTGTTGGTCATCAGTCTTTTCAAGAACAGCGAAACGGCGGAAGGAAATCTTTTCACCGATAGTCGCAGTAGCATTTACGTATGCTTCTTCAAGGCTTTCGCCTGAAGGCATGGTCAATGCCAAAGCTTCTTCGTTGTTAGCTGGCTTGCCCTTGGCAATAGTTTCAGCAGTTTCGTTGACCAAAGTCTTGAACTGTTCGTTTTGCGCAACGAAGTCAGTTTCAGCGTTGACTTCAACGATAGCAGCAACGTTGCCGTCTACGTAAACGCCAGTCAAACCTTCAGCAGCGATCCGGTTAGCCTTCTTGGCAGCCTTTGCTTCACCCTTTTCGTGGATGATTTCGATAGCTCTTTGCATGTCGCCTTCGGCTTCAACCAGGGCCTTCTTGGCGTCCATGACGCCGGCACCAGTGGTTTCACGCAATTCCTTGACTTGCTTAGCAGTAATGTTTGCCATTTAAAAAAGTCCTCCAGGTCAAACTAAATAACAGAATTCTTCCAAAGATAGTTTACGACAAATTATTCAGCGTCGTCTACTTCTTCAGCAGAGTTTTCTTCAGCGCTTTCAGACAATTCCTTTTCAACGTCGGCGTTATCTGCACCTTGCTTGCCTTCGATTATGGCGTCAGCCATAGCACCGGCGATCAAGCGGATAGCACGGATAGCGTCATCGTTTGAAGGGATGATTACGTCGATCGGAGTTGGGTCAGTGTTGGTGTCAACCATGGCTACAACTGGGATACCAAGCTTGTTAGCTTCGTGAACGGCGATCTTTTCCTTCTTAGGGTCAACGACGAACATTACGTCAGGAATCCGAGGCATGTCTTCGATACCGCCCAGGAACTTTTGCAGCTTGTCCATTTCCTTGGTCAGCAAAGAAACTTCCTTCTTTGGCAGTACGTCGAAGGTGCCGTCTTCAGCCATCTTCTTCAAGTCCTTCAGACGCTTAACCCGGCTTTGGATAGTAGTCCAGTTGGTCAAAGTACCACCCAACCAGCGTTGGTTGACGTAGTATTGACCTGCACGGGTAGCTTCTTCAGCGATTGCTTCTTGAGCTTGCTTCTTGGTACCAACGAACAGGAAAACACCGTCGTCTTGAGCAACAGCCTTAACGTAGTTGTAGGCGTCGTCAAGCATCTTGATGGTCTTTTGCAGGTCGATGATGTAGATCCCGTTTCTTTGAGTGAAGATGTATGGCTTCATCTTCGGGTCCCATCTTCTAGTTTGGTGACCAAAGTGTACACCAGCTTCAAGCAATTGCTTCATAGATACAACTGACATAAATAAATTCCTCCTAGGTTATTTCCTCTCAAGCGTTCATTTCAGCATTCAACCGTTTGTCTTTAGGCACCTGAACACCGATCGCTCTTGATGTGTTTTCTAGCGTGCAATCGCACGCTTATCTATCTTACTCGATTTTCCCTTTAAGCGCAAGCTTTTCCACCTAAAATTTAACCCCTTGCTCGTGCAAAAATTTTTCCTTCCAGGCCCGGTCATGATGCTTGAACCAATATTCCCGCTGCATGGCCGTCCGCTTGTCGGCATATTCTTCAAGATAGATCATTTCAACCGGCCGCCGGCTCTTGGTATACTTGGCCCCTTTACCAGAATTATGAGCCTTCAGCCTTTTCTTTAAATCATTGGTGTAGCCGCCGTAAAAGCTGCCGTCGCTGCATAAAAGGACATAAAAGTAATGCTTTTCCTCTGGCAATTTGGCCTCTAAAATTTCCTTGATGGCCGGGGTATTGCTGCCGTCTGCCTCATGGACTTCGATGGCGTCGCGCAGAGCCAGCCCGTCGCCTTTCCCGCTTCTGACCGCTTCAACGATGACTAAATTGGCGTCTTGCCCTCTTCTGGAGACAAAGGGCTGAACAGTCTTAACGGCCAGGTCATGCTTAAAGCCGTAATTGATGATCTCACCCAGCCGCTCTGGCCGGTGGACCATGAACATCTTCCCCTTCATTTTCAAGAGGCCGGCGGAAACGGCGATGATTTCTTCCAGGTTGATCTCCAGTTCATGGCGGGCAATGGCTTTAGACCGGTCCGGGTTCAGCTTGTGGCCGGCCGGGGCCTTGAAATATGGCGGATTGACCACGACGACGTCATAGCTGTCTTTTCGCAAAAAGCTGCCCGCGTCTTTGACATTGCCCTGGTGGACCGTGATCCGGTCCTGCATGTCGTTTAATTCAACCGATCGCCGGGCCTTGGAAACCATGTCTTCTTGCAGTTCAACATCGTCGTAATGGGCCTTGTTAAAAGCAGCCATGTAGAGGCTGGCTGCCGCGTTGCCGCTGCAGAGTTCAACCACCTTGGACCGGTTTTTGATGGCTTCTTTGGCCCAGTAAGCCAGAAGCAGGGTATCCAGGGAAAAGGCAAAAGACTGCCCGTCCTGGATGATTTTCAGCTGCTCGCCCAGCATGTAATCGATACGTTCATTTTCCTTTAGTTCAATCATATAGTTCTGAAGCCCGTCCCTTATTCTTAGATGTGTTATAATTTATTCTACATCATTTGGAGGTTCTTTTATGCTTTATCGTATTTTCAGACCGATCGCCCGCTTCATCGTCTGGGTCTTAAACGGCCACCTGCATGTCCACCACAAGGAAAGACTGCCCGAAGGCACCTACATTTTGGTTGCCCCCCACCGGAACTGGTGGGAGCCGATTCTTTTCGCCCTGGCCGCCAGCCCTACGGAATTCATGTTCATGACCAAGCAGGAGCTGTTTAAAAATCCGGTCCTCAGCTGGATCTTAAACAATGCCCACGCCTTCCCGGTCAACCGGGAGCATCCAGGTCCTTCCGTTATCAAGATCCCGGTCAAGGGCTTAAAGTCAGAAGGCCTGTCTTTGATCATGTTCCCATCCGGCACCCGGCACTCAGCCTCCCTTAAGTCCGGCGCCCTAGTTATCGCCAAAATGTCCGGCCGGCCCCTGCTTCCGGCTGTCTACCAGGGCCCGCTTACTTTTAAAGGGGTCTTACAAAGAAAAGGCATGGAAATCAACTTTGGCAACCCGATCGTCATTGACCGCAAGACCAAATTGACCCCGGAAACCGAAGCTGCCTACAACCAGCAGCTGGAAGACGCCTGGAAGCGGATCGACCAGGAACTGGATCCGGATTTCCACTATGAAGCTAAATAATTAAAAATGACAAAACAACAAGAAAAAGGATTGAGCATGGACGCTCAATCCTTTTTCTTTATGCTTTTTTACTGCTGCTTATTACTTATTATTTTCCAGGTATTCCATAATCTGGACGGCGTTGGTTGCCGCCCCCTTTCTGATCTGGTCGCCGGTGCACCAAAGAGTAAGGCCGTTAGGGTTGGTCAAGTCCCGGCGCAGGCGGCCGACTTGCACGATATCCTTGTCGGAGTTTTCCAGGGGAGTTGGAGTGTGATCAGTAACCAGGAGGTCGCCGTCAAAAGCCGCGATGGCATTTTCAGCAGCTTCAACTGAGACCGGTTCTTCAGTGACAACCGTCACCGCAATTGAGTGGGACCGGTAGACCGGGACCCGGACGCAGGTGCAGGTCACCAACAAGTCTGGCAAGTGCAAGATCTTTCTGCCTTCATTCTGCATCTTCATTTCTTCAGTCGTATAGCCGTTTTCCAAAGGACTGCCAATGTCAGCGATGACGTTAAAGGCGATCTGGGCCGGGAAGACCTTGGCTTCCACGCTCTCGCCCTTGGTCAAAGCCGTCACTTCATCCTTCAGTTCGCTGATCCCGCCCATGCCGGCACCGGAAACAGCCTGGTAGGTGCAGGCGTTGATAGCCTTGATCGGAGACAACTTGGCAATTGGAGCCAGAGCCATCAAGGTAATGGCAGTTGAACAGTTGGGATTGGCAATCACGCCGTGGTGGTCTAAAGCATCTTGGCCATTAATTTCAGGAACTACCAAAGGCACGCCGTCTTCTTGCCGGAAGGCTGAGCTGTTGTCAATGTAGACTGCCCCGCTCTTTTCGACCAGGGGCCGGTATTCCTTAGACAGGCTGTTAGAAACTGCCCCCAAAACGTAGTCCAGGCCATTCAGTCTTTCCTGGCTGACCACTTCCAGGGTCAATTCCTGGCCAGCAAAGGGCAGCTTTTTACCCTTGGAGCGCTCGGAAGCAAAAATGCGCAGTTCTTCAACCGGCAATTGTCTTTCTTCAATACATTCCAACATCTGCCGGCCAACGGCCCCTGTAGCTCCTAAAATACCAATTTTCATTTATCGTTCCACTCTTTCTTCACTAATAAACTGCTGATAAATCGCCTTGATTGCCGGCACCAGGTCCTGGTTGTTGACCCCAATGACGATGCTTTGTTCATCGCAGGCCTGGTTGATGGTGCGGATATTGATCTGCTGGTCACCCAGTGTTGACAAAATTTTGCCCGACATCCCCGGCATTTGCCGCATGGCCCGGCCAACCACGGCCAGCATGGCCTGCTGGCTTTCGACCTGGATATCGTCCAGGTGCAGGTCCTGCTTTAATTCCGCCACGATCTCATAGAGATAGCGCTCGATTTTCTTGGTCTGGACCACAATGGAAAAGGTATCGACCGTGACCGGAACGCTTTCAATCGAGATCTGAAATTTTTCAAAAACGGCTAAGACCTTGCGTAAGAAGCCTGCCTCAGCTGAAACATGCGACTTAACCATGGTGATGACCGTAAAGTCCTGCTTGCCTGTAATCCCGGTGATGACATGAGGCGGCTCTTGCGCGTCAAGTTCACTGCAATCATTCATGATCATGGTGCCAGGATTTTCCGGATGATTGGTGTTGCAGACATTGATCGGGATGTTTTTCTGCCGGACGGGAAAAACCGCGTCGTCATGCAGGACATTGGCTCCCATATAGCTCATCTGCCGCAATTCTGAGTAGGTAATCCGGGGAATCTGGACAGGATCTTTGATAATGCGCGGATCGGCCACGTAAAAGCCCGAAACGTCAGTCCAATTTTCATAGACGTCAACGTCGAAGGCATTGGCCACGATTGACCCGGTAATGTCTGACCCGCCCCGGCTCATGACCTTAATCACCCCATTTGGCAAAGAACCGTAAAAGCCGGGGATCACCACCCGCCGGCCCGGGTCAACCTGGGCTTTTAACAGTTCCTGGCTTTTATCCAGGTCAATTGAGCCGTCATAATGGAAACGGATCACCCAGCTGGCGTCAACAAAGTCTGCGTCCAGGTATTCAGCCAGGCAAAGGCCGGTCAAGTATTCGCCCCGGGAAACCAGGTAGTCCAGGTTCAAGTTCCGGGCCATGTTCTGCCGGATCTTGGCGAATTCTCCAGCCAAGTCGATTTTAAGGCCCAGGCTGCGCTTGATTTCCATGTACTTGTCCACGATAGACTGGAAAATCGACTCATAGCTGACGTCATAGGTAATGTGAGCCGCGCAGAGGTAGAGGAGGTCGGTGACCTTATGGTCCTCCTGCCCGCTCTTGCCGCAGGCGCTGGTCACCACGTACTTGCGGTCCGGATCAGCCAAAATGATTTGCTTGACCTTCTTAAACTGTTCGCTATTGGCGACTGAAGAGCCGCCGAATTTGACTACTTTACTCATCTGCCACTCCCGCCAAAAAGGCCGCCGGGTCCCCGCTTTCCTTGACTAGGCTTGAAATTTCCGCCAAAGTCAGCTTTTTGGTCAAAAATGCCTTTTCGCTGATTCTTTCTGCTACTACATCCTGGAAAAAATCAGCCCGGTTAGTCCGCAGGTAGAAAGTCTGCTCTTCTTCATCAGTCAGCTGACCCGGTTCAGCACTTTGCACGATTTCCTTTTTCCCTTCAGCCAGATCCAAGAGGTCTTGGACAGCCGCGTGGGCGGTTGGCAAAGACCCTGCCCCCTGGCCCACGAATGTTGCCGGACCCAGGGAGGCGGAATCAGTTTCCAGGGCATTGAAGTTAAGGCCCACTCCGGCTAAAAGGCTGGTCTTTTTCAGCATGACCGGCAAAACCTGCAAGGACAGCTTCTCACCTGTCTGCCGGCCCCGGCCCAGCAACTTGATGGTCCGGCCATTTGCCTTGGCCCAGGCAAAGTCTTCCTTGGTCAAATGCCGTATCCCCCACTGGTCAACCTGGCGTGGATCAGCAATTTTGCCAAACGCAGTCAAGGCTGACAAGCAGACCTTGTAGCAGACGTCCCCGCCGTCGATGTCATCGCTGGGATCCTTTTCCGCGTAGCCCAGCTCCTGGGCTTCTTTTAAGCAAGCAGCAAAGTCCAGGTCCTTTTCTGCCATCTGGGAAAGGATGTAGTTGCTGGTCCCGTTAAAAATCCCCTGGAAGGCCGTGACCGGCTCCAGGCGCTGAATGTGCTTGATGTTGTCAATCCAGGGGATGCCGCCGCCAACGCTGGCCTCATAGGCCAATACCAGGCCCTTTCGCCTGGCTAAGTCAAATAGCTCGCCGGCATAGACCGCCAGCATCTTCTTATTAGCCGTCACCACGTGCTTGCCGGCTTCCAGGGCCCGCTTAACATAGCTGTGGGCCGGTTCTACCCCCCCGATGCACTCGCAAACCACTGAAATTTCCGGATCGTTCACGATTTCCACAAAGTCAGTCGTATGCTGGTCATCCAGGATCTGTTCATCTCTGTGGACCAGGATTTTTTTTATTTTAATCTTCCGCAAAAGCGGAGTTTCAGCCTCTTCAACCAGCTTGACAATGCCGCCGCCAACCACGCCACGGCCTAAGATTGCAATTTGCATACCCGCCTCCGTTGTTTCTAATCTAGGGACACTTGTTTTCGAATTAAAAACATAGTATCATTATCCGCAAGGCTTGACAAGGGAAAAGTTACTTATTATTAAACAAAAATTAAAGCAATATGTCAAAGGAGAATTTGCCATGGCCGACTATTTTTACGTTCATAAAAAGATCCTGCCCAACTATCTGGAGAAGGTCCTAGAGGCAAGGGAAATGCTGGACAGCCGGGAAGCAGCCACCGTCACCGAGGCGACTGAGCGGATCGGCATCTCCCGCAACACTTATTACCGCTATAAAGACTATGTTTTTAGAGCCAAGGACCCTGCAAGGGGCCAGCAGGCGGTCTTGTCTCTGCTTTTAGCTGACCTGCCTGGGGCCCTGTCAGCCGTTTTGACCTGCGTGACCGACCACCGGGCATCGGTTTTGACTATTTCTCAGGCCATCCCTTTGGCCAGCCACGCCAGCGTCTTGATGTCCCTGGACCTGGCCGGCCTTGAAGGAGACATCAACACCCTTTTGGCTGATTTGAAAAGTCTCCCCTTTGTTAAAAATCTCCAGCTTGCCGGATTAGAATAATAAACATACTAATCTAGTGTTGGATGATTACTCGACGGAGTAGTCGTTCAACACTT